>Ga0208596_1000105_pt1 | contig 27952 bp, 24 predicted proteins | sample LakMenEpi12Jul11_FD_150686 | JGI IMG/M metagenome (GOLD analysis project Ga0208596, IMG submission 150686) | Freshwater microbial communities from Lake Mendota, WI - 12JUL2011 deep hole epilimnion (SPAdes) | ecosystem: Environmental > Aquatic > Freshwater > Lake > Epilimnion/Euphotic zone ...
ATTTGATCAATTAATGACTCTATTCTCAATAGACAATGGATTTTACCTGGGTAAAACGCAAAGATTGTAAAGTTTTATTGCAGGATTCAACACTTGTGTAACTAAAGGTACAATATTAGTGTCCAATGAGAAAGTGCCTGGAACAGATGTTCTCAGTGTAAACTGCGGTAACACTAATAACTTTCTTGTACTAAAGAACCCATTGATTAAATTTTGAACATTTTCAAGGAAAATCTATGAAACCTGTTTTGAAGACTCAAAAATTAGCATTACCACAAGTACAACAATACCTACAGGGGGCGAAGCGATCGCTATTTATCTTAGGATTCAGTTTAATAACTTTAGGTGTTAACGAATTATCAGTATTAGCCCAAACTCGACAACCAACTAATGCAGAAATTAAAAAATTACGTGAAGAACTTCAGCAACAAATTAGCAGAATCAAAAATAATAATGTAAGTCCTGATTATCTTCAAGATACACGTACTCAAGTAGAAAAGAAGACAAGAGAATCCTTTGTACGTGCTTGGTCAAAGACTGAACCAGAATTAGCACCTTTCTTTGGTCGGTGGGTGGGATACGAAAATATTATTCATATTTATCCATCAAAGAGTAAGGGTCGTGTTTGTGTTTTTGAAACAGCTGAAGGTTCTGGTAGTTTAACTATTGGTGTTTTCTCTAATGGAGTTATAAAAACCAATATTGGAGGAGTGCTATTCAAAGAAGGAAATTATTATTTAGGATCAGCATTGCTCAAAAATGGCAGATTTGTCGGCAATAATAGTGAGCGTCCTTTTCGTTCTCCCACAACTATTAAACCGCTAAATAAATTACTTGAAAATATATTTGAAGCATCAGAAAAAAAACAAATTTCTCAACAATTTAAAGCTGCTGGTTGTACTTCTAGTTTACCAAATTCGTCTGCAAATACACAACCCAAAACAAAAACGTTTCTAAAATGAATAATCAAGAACATGGATTGAGAGTGTGTACTATCTGGGTTTATTAGAAAGGTCATAATCTTTTTTGGCTGCAAGCGAATAGTTAATCGAAACTGGCCAAAAAAGAAGCCCCCCTGAAGTAGGTAAATTGGGTTGAGGAACGAAACCCAACATCTTTATAATGTTATTGCTGTCCTTCCCCAATGAATCGTATACCTTAGCGGAATTTTTCTAATCGCTCTCCCAACCAATATCCTAAACAGTAGGTAGGTTGGGTTGAGGAACGAAACCCAACATCTTTATAATGTTATCGCTGTCCTTCCCCAATGAATCGTATACCTTGGCAGAATTTTTCTAGTTGTGTCAGGATCATCATATCAATGATTTATTACTTTCATTGACTTTACGCCAGTCAGTGTTACTGCTGACTGCTTTTCTCTAGCTTTGAGGAAAAATAAGAAATCAGCAAATTTTCCTGAAATTAGCTGTTTTTGCTATTGCCTTTTTTTAAGAATGTGCTTATTATGTCAAAAGATATAATACTTGTTACATCAGGCATGAACCAGATGTTAAAAAGACCATTGGTGGTCAAAAAAACCGAAATTGGGGGGCTAATTCGGGAGTTTCGCTTGTTGACTGGACTTACTCAAGAACAGTTCGCAGCTTATCTAGGTGTAACCTATGCCACTGTTAACCGTTGGGAGAATTAAACAATATTTATCTATGTAATTATGTTATTTATAGGAGTTTAACTTAAAAATGAGTATTATTAAATACAGGTTTGCCTATAATTATCAAAAAGAACTTATTGATGTTCAAACTTTATCAAAAGAACATAAATTAGCAACAGATAATTTTAAATGTTTAAGCTGCGAACATGAAATGGTTGCTGTACTTGGTGAAAAAAGAATCAAACATTTTCGACATAAAGTTATTACAGAAATAAATTGTTCTCCAGAAACTTACTTACATAAAATTTCCAAAATTAAATTCTATGAAACTTATCTAAATTGTTTAAATCTCAATAAACCATTTGACATCAAAATATTTATGAGTCAAGAGTGTAATTTCTATGAAAATGATTTTTTACAAACTTGTGAATTAAAACCTGAAAAAATGACTTTTGACTTAACTAAACATTTTAAAAAAATTTCTATAGAACCAAGAGAACAATCCTTTATTCCTGATATTTTGTTAGAAACAGAACAGGGAGAAAAAATGTTTTTTGAAGTTGCAGTTACACACATATCTAGTCAAGAAAAAATTAATTCTAGTTATAGAATCATAGAATTTATGGTATCGTCTGAACAAGATATTGAAATTATTGAATCTTGTTTACTAGAAGAGTCTGAAACAATCAAATTTTTCAACTTCAAAAACAAGTTAATAAAAGGGTTGTGCCAAGGTAAATGTAATTATGGAATAATACCTTATGCGAAAGAACCATTATTGTACCACGCTTTCATCGTTGACAAGAATGGTAAAAGTAGATTTGCTCATGAAGAATTAGATAAAATAAATCAGCTTAAACAAAATTCATTATATTTTGAATATGTCTGTGATGGAGAAGAAATAGATTTAAGTTCTCTTTACAAAGAGAAAGTAGTTAAAAGTTATCAAGATGGCGTAAAAATCAAAAATTGTTTTTTGTGTAGATATCATGGCATAAATTACTCTTTTAAGAAAGAAGGAAGTATATTTTGTAAATTCCTAAAAAAATACTGGTAATTCTAATATGGCTGTTGATTGTCAATATTTTTTACCCGATTCAAAAGTTTTTCTTAAATATCAAAATTATTATTATTGATAGGTAATAGAAAATGCCCCTACGTACATAAGAACGAATATCGACTAAATTTTGCCAATGTTAATAAACCTACACTAACTAAACTACGAACTTGGAAATCAAAAGATTAGTTTAATTTTGATTTATCGAATTACTTGTAGCAGCAACATATTTTGTGCATAAAGTCTTATAAGATAAGGGATTCATTTAATGTCGGAGTTTGTCGCGGTTTAAAAATCTAATGGTTTACCATTAAAATGATCATGTATCTTTTGAGGATGAAGCCAACTTGGTAGCGTCTTTTCAACATCCTCAAAATTATTACCATTAGCATCCACTAAACCATACCTAACAACGATTCTAGGTAATGGTGTTTCCCCATTAGCTGAAAACTTTTGCACTAGAATCATGCCAGCCTTGCGAGTATCCTTAGGTGATTGTGTTATCATAATAATCACTTTTCTACATATTGGTTTAATACCCTGTCATGGTAATTGATAGGGTATTTTTTATTATTAGAATCCTAAAGCAGATCTAATTTCTGCCATTCTTCCCCTTATTCCTGATAAATAATCTTTTTGTGGAATAAGGTCATAACGAGCATTTTTACCCTTACCTAATGCTTCGTTAATAGTTTTAGCTTGATAAGCTTCATGTGCTACTAATTGTTTTACTTCTGAACGATTTGACTGATCTAACAGTGAGGTCTGTTGATCAACTTTAGTAAAATGAGCATCTACATATCCCTTAATTTGAGCATAATTCATTTGATATTTATGACGAATATTTTCGGCATTTGTCCCAATTACAAATTCTTGTGCTGATTCTTGTCTTTCGTGATTATATTTTTGCTGCCCCAAAGTCACCTGTGAGGCAGATTTATTAATAGCTGTAGCACTTTTCCCAGCCTGTAATAGAATATCAGCGATCGCTTTGTTATAAACTTCTGAAATGAAATTATTGATTTTAGCCTGATTTACAGATGCTTTATGAGTTACAAAAACCATAATAGCTGATTTAATAGCATCAAGATCACTATCAAGATCACTTGAAAAATCATTGATATTTTCAGCTATTAAAGATATCTCAGAAGCATCAAGTACAATTCCCATCTGACCAGCACTTGAAGAGCTTGTTATTACTCATTCTGTTATTGGTATTAATGTGCATGATGTGAGACTTGTAGCTGCAATGCTAGTTCATGGGATAACTCACATTCTGACATTTAACACCAAGGATTTTGCTCGTTACTCGGAAATAATAGCTGTTAATCCCACAAAGATGAATGAATCTGAGAACTCTATCTTTTAACATCACTCTGGTAATCTCTCTAAATTCTCCCTCGCAATATTCCCCCAATATTCATCTTTATATTCAACATATATCTCTAACGCTTTTTGTAAATTTGTTCTAGCTTTTGTATAATCTTCCTGTGCTTCTGCCAGTGCGCCTAAACCGTGGTAAGTTGAGGCTTGAGAATATCTATCGCCAAATTCGATACAGATAGCTAAAGCTTGTTGATAAAAGTCCCGTGCTTGTGCATATTCCCGCATTTCTTGGGCTACCATTCCTAAATTATTGTAGGTTCTAGCTTGAGAATAGCGATCGCTAAATTCGATAAAGATAGATAAAGCTTGTTGAAAAAAGTCCCGTGCTTGGGCATATTCCCGCATTTTTTGGGCTACTATTCCCAAATCGTGGTAGGTTGCGGATTGAGAATATCTATTGCCAAATTCGATTTTGATAGATAAAGCTTGTTGATAAAAGTCCCGTGCTTGGGTATATTCCCGCATTTCTTGGGCTACTCTTCCCAAATTGTGGTAGGTTCTAGCTTGAGAATAGCGATCGCTAAATTCGATAAAGATAGATAAAGCTTGTTGAAAAAAGTCCCGTGCTTGGGCATATTCCCGCATTTCTTGGGCTACATATCCCAACTGGTGGTAGGTTCTAGCAGTAGATATTTTTTTACGTCTTAATTCTGTATTTTCAACCTCCGATAATATTGTTAATTTCTTTTGATATAATTCTTGAGCTTTTTGATAATCTTTGGTTTGCAAATAACAATTGGCTAGATAATCAAAATTAGTTTTCTGCCACCATTCCTGCAGATACTTTAACAGTGTTGTTTTTCCCGTTCCTCCCATTCCTTTTAACAATAAAACATTGTGTTTTAACAATGCCTTCTCAATTTTGAGAATTTCCAAATCTCGCCCGACAAAGCCATAAGTTGGTAAAGCAAACCGATATTCACTACCAACAGTTTCAAAATATTTCTCTTCTTCTTCTGGAGTAAACTGACGTAAATTAAAATTCACCGACTGGTTATAATAAACCACAGGTAATAACCAATCTTCTAACTTAATCAACTTATTAAAATAGGCTTTCCGTTCCTTATCATTAAACAATTCTCGCCGACTTAATCTAATAGCTTCCGTGATAGGTTTATCAGCAAACAAATGTTTATATAAATGTTCCATCATCAACTTAGCCGCAGTCACGGTGACAGAATAACCCATTGCTACCACCATCTGCATTCCCGCACTCATTAACCGACTACCTAAACTGGTTTCTCTGACCTCCTCCCCTATTGTATTTTTGGCATTTTTATCTATTGTGGCTCCTTCTATTGTGGGTTGGGCATCTTGCCCGACCTCCTGCACCAATGACAGGCTAGAAGCCTGTCCCACAAGAGTTTTAACTTGCTTACCCGACTGACAAGCATTGAGAATACATACAGGAATACCCTTACCAGTCAGCAAAGCGGCTAATTCCGACGCTTCGACCAAATCAACCTTCCCTTGATTCTCCCCCTCAAACGCCAAAAACGCCTTCACACCTTCAAAAGGCTGCAAATCATCCCGTCCATAGCGTCCTTTGAACAAATAACGATTAACTGCACTGGGTTTTTCAACCTGTTTATGAGTCAATAACGCCCCGTGCATATCCAAATGGACAATATGATAAAAATTCGCGCCCTGTGCCTCCAAATGCTGGGATAATGCCTGATATGTTCCCGGACGCAGCAACTCTACATTTACCCGTAATTTACCATTTTCGATTAATTCTACCAAAGGTCGGGAAATTGTCCGATAACCCGCATCCTTTTCTTCATCAGGACGCGCTACCACTACCAGCAAGTTAATAACTGGAGAAAGTGGCAAATTTACAGACCCAACAGCAGAGTTAACGCTTTTTCGCAGCATTACACAATCTACAGCTAAAGGTCGGGGAAAATCTGGATCTTGCAATGCTTCCCAATGCAATGCTTGAAATTCCGGCGTTTTACTAACTATTTCTATTTGTACTTGACTGAGATTATTTTTAACTTGTTGATATTTGCTGTATGCTTTCTTATCCTGAAAAACTTGTTCAAACAGCTTTTCACCGTAGGTTTTAACGCTATTTTTTGCCCTTTCAGCTTTGACTGTCCCAGTCATAGGAAAAACCAGCCACTCTTCAAAATACCATTCTAGATCCTCTTCTTCCTGATGAGTGAAGGGGTCAGTAATAATAATGTCATATTCACCGTCACCAAAACTGAGACTGGCTGCAAATCCTGTTGCTGTTTGCTGTTGTTCCCGAATGGTAATCACTGGCATAAAAATGACATTCCCTAGATCATCTCATGAAGCAAATAGAACCCATGGCTGGAAACCCACGGAGGTGGGTTTTGCCTGTGTAGATGCGGTTTTTAAACGCCTTTTTATTTTAACTTACTTACTTTGATTTGGCTTCTAGATTTTCCAAACGGCTTTTCAATTCCTGATTTTGCTGTTTAATTTGATCTAGTTCCTCTCGTAACTGCTTTAGAGTTTTGTCTGTGCCTATATTCTTTTGCACCTTACTAACTTCTTCCTCAGCGTAGCGACGAACACGACCATCTGCGGTTTGATTCGCTAAAGATTGCAAAATACCAATCGCTTTTGGGGTTTCCATTTGTCCCAAAGCTGTTAAAACCGCTACCTGAGTTAAAAAGAATGTTTCCCTGGCAATTTCCGATAATCGATCTAAAATCCTTTCTATATTAGCCGGAGTTTGACCAGTGGAAATTTTGCCTAAAGCGCGAATTGCGGAGAGTCGTAAGGGTTGTGGTATACCTGTTTTTGTGTATTCCAACAGTAAATTTAAAGCTGCTTCCGAAGATTTAAATTCAGATAAACCAGCTACAGCCCCACTGCGAACAACTTCATTCCAACCCGCTCTTTCCTCTAATACAGATTTTAGCAGTTTAATTACTTTATCTTCATGGGGTTTATCTTCTAAATGCGCCGCTGCTATAGCTCCAACAGTTCTACAAGCGGCAGCTTCTACATAATAGCTTGCATCTCCATCTTGTACAAAACCTTTTACAGCTTTATAGCTATTATGAGTTTTTATTTGTGATAAAGCACCAATCACCGCTCGACGCACAAAGGGGCTAGGATCATTTAAACCAGCTACTAAACCATCAAAGGCTTGATCTAATTGAACTTCTGCCAATTGTTTAACTACTTCAACGCGAACGCCCCAAAAAGAATCATTTTTCAAAGCTGAGGAGAGAGCTTGAGTTGCTTCCAATCCGCCTTTTTTCGCTAAAGCTTCCGCCGCATAAATGCGAGAAATCGGGTCGAGATCAAATTCTAACTGGGCTTTTAATTCAGAAATTGGGTATTCTAAAGTAACAGTTTTTAGGTAATTATTCCCCACATCAAAACTAATAAAATCAGGTTTTTGTGATAAAGGAAAGTAAAAACTTTGTTCTTTTTCATGTATCCGCACTGTAAAATTTATTAGCTGTGGATTTTTCTTGTATCCAAAACCAATGGGAATTTTCAGATTAAATAAATCCTTACTTTCAGCTTTAGCTTGGGTTTGAGTGACAGTCACCTTTGCCAAATTTGCATCATTATCCCAAGAATAAGCTACCTTAAAGTCAGGATGACCACCACGATAGACATATTGATCAAAAAGGAAAGCTAAATTCCGTCCTGTGGCTTTTTCAATGGCTCTTAATAAATCTATAGTTTCCACAGTTTGGTGAGCATTGTCCTGGACAAAAGTTTGCACAGCTTGCCAAAATAACTCATCTCCCAATTCTGCCCGAATCATGTGATAAACACAAGATCCCTTTTCGTAAATATGGCGGTCATAAAGTTCGATCGCTTCTCGGTAAACATGAGTTACCATAGGTCTACGGTAGCGACTACTATCTTCATTAAAATAACTTCGCGCTTCCGATAATCGGTAATATGCGGCTTCTTCGTTGCCATATTCCCGTTCTGTCCACATTACCTCAGAATAAGAAGCCATACCTTCCTTAATCCAAGCGTGGGACCAATGTTTAATAACCACCAAATCCCCAAACCATTGGTGTGCCAGTTCGTGAACGACTAAACTTTCAGTATTACGGTTGTCTAATATAGCTCGTTCGTCCAATAAACATCGGTCAGTTAATAGAGTGGTAGAAGTATTTTCCATTCCTCCAAAAATAAAGTCATCTACACAAACTTGGGCATATTTGGGGAAAGCGTAAGGATAACCATACTTTTCGCTCAAGAATTCGATCATTTGGGGAGTTTTGCCCATACTGCGTTTAGCATCTGCTTCTCGCCCCTTTTCGACGTAATAGGTAACGGGTTTACCATGCCACTCGTCCCGAATTTCCGCAAAATCACCAACGGCCAAAGTCATTAAGTAGGTAGGATGGACTTGTTGCTGTGACCAATGGTAGGTTGTATGTTTTGCCTCTGCTATGGTGTCAACCAGTTCACCATTGGAGATAGCTACCAACGGTTGAGGAACACGGACGCGAATTTCTGAGGTTGATAATTGACCGGGGTAGTCGAAACAAGGAAACCAATAGCGAGAATCTTCGTCTTCTCCTTGAGTCCAGACCTGGGTGGGTTTGTGGGGGTAGTGTTTGTCTGGTTGAATAAAGTAAATACCTCGCTGGGGTTTTTCAGCAGAGTAAGCGATCGCAATTAACAAGCGATGACCAATTTCGGTTGGTTGTGACAGGTTAATACAAAGTTGTTCTCCATCATATTCAAACTTTTCTACAACTTCGTTTACCTGTACAGCCTCAATCTTCAAATTGACAGCATCCAAAGTCAAGAGCTCAATGCCATTCCGAACTGGCAATAGACGAATATTACAACTTCCGTAGCACTTTTGGGCAGGAATATCCAAACTGATATCCAAAAATATATGTTCTACCTGTCCAGGACGGTCAGGGTTATAGTGTGGTTTTGCCCCTGGTAACTCGAACCTTTTGTGTCCGGTTTTTTCGGTATCAAAATAAAACTGCGACATTGATTATTACTAGCCTTATAATCCTGAAACATTTACTGGGATGTAAGTCATACAAATAAAGAAGTGTAGCGTAGTATGACATCTTTTGACTGCTTGATCCTCCTAGCGTCGGCACTATCTGATCTACAGATTGATACAGCTAATTTAGCTACTACTGTTACACTTAAAACTCCAGATATCGCACTCTTTGCTGCCTCGGTTCAAGAGGATCTTGGTCCGTGATCAATTTTTATTGAGTACAAATACCGCTAATTTTCCATATAGTTTTAGAATAACTTGAAGGTGACAAATTGACTATTTTTTTGAAGAATTAAGAGATCATTTGCGGATTCAGCCCTGACATGGTGTAGTATTATTTAGAGCCAACTACAAATATTAGACGAGAATAAATTCTTGAATGATACGTGAATTTTATCAGTAAATGCTGTAAAATTAGCTCTACTAAACTAACAAATCCCTAGAATATACTTGTTTGTCATGAATTATCAATAAATTCCCCCACTCACCAATAAATATTTCATAAAATCTGTTACAACATTTACACGAATAAGGATCATTTATCAATGTCTGACCAGAAATCATCATTTTTAATTCCTGTGATTGGTACTGCTGTAATCATAGCAGGAGGTCTAGCAGTTTATATGTATCTCAAAGGTAGTCCGATTAGTTCTAACCCTTTAACTAGTGCTAAATTAGTACCTGGAACTGCATTAATGGCAACTTATATTGACACTAATCCTGAGTTCTGGAATAAGTTACAGCAGTTTGGTACACCAGAAGCACGGAAATTACTGACAAAAGAGTTTGAGAATTTCAACCAACAAATGTTGAATAATACTCAGATTTCTTACGAAGCAGATATCAAGCCTTGGGCTGGTGGTATAATGATTGCAGCCCTACCACCAGATGCAAAAAAAGTATCCCAGGATAACTTTCGCTCACCCGAAAACCCCAATTATTTGTTAGTGGTAAGTATTAAAGACAAAATAGCTGCTCTGAAATTTGCCAATAAATTAAAAGACCAAAAAAACATCAAAAATCAGGAATCGGACTACAAAGGTCAAAAAATTATCGAATCTATAGGTCAAGGGAAACCGATATATACAACTGTTTTAAATAATGACCATTTACTTTTAACATCAAATAAACAATCTGTAGAAAAAGCTATTGATACCTATAAAGGTGAACCTTCTTTTGCAACTAAAGAAGGTGCATACGATATTCTTACCAAGGGTGTGGATATTAAGAATAGTTTAGCGCAAATTTATGTGCCTGATTATGCCAATATGGTACAAAAATTAACGGCTTCCAATCCCCAATCTCAACAATTACCCCCACAAACTATGGCACAAATTAAGCAAGTTAAATCACTTATAGCAAGTGTGGGAATAGATGATGAGGGATTGAGATTTAAAACCATTGTGAATTTAGATCCGAAATTGAATAAATTTCAATATCAAATCACTCCGGGAAAGGTAATAGGACAATTTCCTAGTGAAACAGTTACTTTAATCAGTGGACAGGGGATTAGTAAAAGTTGGCAAACTTTTGTGGAACAGTCTAAAGATTATCCTGAATTAAATCAAGGAATACAACAAGCACGAACTCAATCAAAAACCCTGCAAATTGATTTAGATAAAGATATTTTTAGTTGGATGAATGGAGAATTTGGCTTAGGTGCAATTCAATCTAATCAAGGGTTGTTAGCTAGTGTGGGTTTTGGGGGTGCGTTAGTATTGGATACGAGCGATCGCAAAACGGCCGAAGCCACTCTCACTAAACTCGATAATTTTGCTAAACAGCAACAGCTGAATGTCGCTCAAAAAACCATTGGTGGTAAAAATGTCACAGAATGGCAAATTCCCCAACAAGGCGCTTTGGTGGCACATGGTTGGCTCAATGATAATACAGTATTTATAGCTATTGGTGAACCCATTGCGGAAACACTAGCAGATCGCAAAGGTGCAGCACTTGATCAAAGTGATAATTTTAAAAATATCACGGGTTCTTTGCAAAAACCTAATGGTGGTTATTTCTATTTAGATATGAACAAAACTAAAACTATAATTGAGCGTTTATCGGCTCAAAGTCAGCCTTTATCTGCGGACGCTACAGCTATTTTTGATTCTATTCGCGGTGTTGGTGTGACTATTAATAGTCCTAGTCAATCAATGACGCAAATGGAAATGTTGTTGTCTCTGAAATCTGGTAAAGGGAAATAATATTCTTGATGAATTTTTTCAAGCAGAGGCGCTCTAGTCCTGGGGTGAGATATAAACTCATTCCATGACGGCTAATACGGATTTTGGTATAAGTTTTTCTTTAAACCAAATTATTCTCGCGGGTAAGTTGTCTAGCTTGATTCCGGCTTTTTCTAAGTTCAATCTTTCGGAAATTGCTAAAATCAAATTATCACAATTTGCCCGTCTAACTTGAGCAAATTTCTTTTGTAAATATTCTGGTCGCCAATAACCAACAATTTCTAAAATAAACACCCGTCCGTCGGGGTGAACTAGCCGAAAATCGGGAATCATCACACTACCAGGAATAGGAATTAAATCCACTTCTCTTTCTAAAATCCAACCACTTTTTAAGGCATCCCATTTACTCGCAAAAGATTCCTCCAACATACTATCATAGGGTTTACCAGGGGGATAGTGAGAGACTAATCCGCATTCAGAATTAAGGGTAAAACGTCCGGTTTTCCATTCATTTGTGTAAAAATCACGGGTTTGTAAGGTCGCTGACAAACTCCATTTTGTGACATGAAGTAAAGCGGGAATTAATTTGGCTATGGCTAAACCATAGCGGGTACTGGGGGTAAATAAACTTGTCGGACCATCTACACTAATTGTAAAACCATGCTCGGCATCACCTTCAATATAAGCCATTAATTGAAATAGCTTTAAATAACGAAATAAAAGTTTATATTCTCCAGGAACATTACGATGAGCATTTAATACTAATTGACTAGCTTTGTAAAAAACTCCTTGAATTTGAGATAAATTATAACGATGTAAAACTTCTTCTGGTTTAGGAGTATCAAAAGCAGTTAAAATTTTATTCTCTAATAAATCAGCATAAAGTCCATTGCGGATTTGAATAGGTAAAATTTCCTGGTTGAGTTCTTGGCTTAAATCATCAGCAATTTTATTTAAAATAATATCAGTTGCTTCTCGACTAGAAACGGATTTTGCTGCTAGTGAAAATACTTTTTCTCTTAACATGGGTGGTTCGAGGGGACTAACTATTTCAAAGGTGCAAAAACTACTTTTGAGAATATAAGCCAAACCCCGTTTCATGCGGTAATCTGTTGTATCTCCTTCAAAGTCTGCTAACTGACGTTCTAGTAATCCTTGAGTTTTCCCCACGGCTTCCTCAAAAAAACTAATTAATTCCGTCGCTAAATTCAAATGTTTTTGATCAAGTTTCAGTCTTTTTGGGATAATCTCTTCGCCGTTTTGGCGGTGTATCAGTAGGTCTGTTGGTAACATCTTTCTTTTCTGTTGAATAATTAATTTCTAATTGTTCTGCTGCTTTTAAATCTCTTTTCTTTTCACTACTATAAATAACTTGTAAATTCGCTTTTTGTGGTTTTTCTTCTTGGCTATGATTTTCTCCTCTGCGTCTGGCTGAAGTTCCCTCTTCGCTGGTATCTTCGGCTATAACTTCATATAAAATTGCTTGTTTATTTGCTAAGTTGCCTTTTCTTAATATTCTCCCTAAACGTTGAATATATTCTCTGGTTGAACCTGTTCCTGATAAAATAATGGCAATAGTAGCTGCGGGGACATCTACACCTTCATTTAAGACATTAGAAGCCACTAAAGTATTATATTCACCTTCCTTGAATTTAGTTAAAATTTCATGTCTTTCTTTAACTGGTGTTTGATGAGTAATTGCTGGAATTAATAGGTCTTGAGAAATGCGATAAACTGTGGCATTATCAGCAGTAAAAATTAAAATTCTTTCGGGATAATGGGTAGCTAATAAGTCTACAAGTACCCGAATTTTCCCATCTGTTCCTAAAGCAATTTCTTTGGCTTGACGATGGGCTAACATCGCTCTACGTCCAGGTTGAGAACGCGCACTCATTTGTACAAACATTTGCCAACCTTGCAAACTTCCTAAAGATATTTTTGATTGCTTTAAAAAATCATTGCGAGTTTGAATTAATTGACTATATTTTTCTCGTTCTAATGGGGATAATTTAACTTTAATTTGCACAATTTCATGAGCCGCTAAAGCTTTTCCAGCTAAATCTTCAGCACATTTGCGATAAACTTCCTTACCAATAAGAATATCTAAATCAGCGTGTTTTCCGTCTGTACGTTCTGGTGTAGCGGAAAGTCCTAAACGATAGGGAGCGATCGCATATTCTGCAATTACTCTATTAAAACCCGTAGGTAAATGGTGACACTCATCAAAAATAATCAAAGCGTATTTATTACCTAGACTTTCCGCGTGAATTGCCGCACTATCATAGGTAGCAACTAAAATCGCGGTTCTATCCCGTGAACCACCCCCCAGTAAACCTACTTCCCCATCAGGAAAAGCCGCTACTAAGTGAGCATACCACTGGTGCATTAAATCCAATGTTGGTACGACAATTAACGTCGTGCGCGGTGTAGCTTGCATCGCCATTTGCGCCAAATAAGTCTTTCCCGCCGCCGTAGGTAATACAACTACCCCCTGTCGTCCTGCGAGTTTCCAAGCCGCTAACGCCTCATTTTGGTGGGGATAGGGAGTCATTTCTAAACTCGCAACCAACTCCACAGGATAAAAAGCCTTAGCTTCATCAATAAAATCCGTTGCTTCTACTTGCAATGCTTCAACTAAGGACCGGTATCTAATAGCGGGAATCCGAAACTTTTCGATTCTATCATCCCAAACTGCATAATCTATCCAAGTTTTACTTCGTGGTGGTGGATGTAAAATTAATGTACCACGATCAAAAGTTAAGGTGGGATGACGACCCATTTATTTTCTCTGAATACGGTGACAGGGATTTAACTACCCTTGACAATCTCCGTCCATTTGTCCGGGAGTGGCAATTGCTTTTAATCCCCAATCTCATAATTATATGCTATGGCTACAATGATAATTATTGTGATCTTCTCTATTAACTAAAGTGTCAGACTCTTTACCATTACGCGACCATTATCTAGCTTTAATTAACGACATTATCGAAACCACTCTCAAGGGTAAAATTAGCTCTGTAGAGCAGGTTTATCAAATGTTGCTCAAAGGTATCACTTCCGGGACAGGGGAGGTATTTGAATTAGTTTTGAGCGATCGCCTCAATGCTATACAATCTCAGGTAGACTCGGAAACGGACGAACTCAAAACAGCCAAAGCTACCCGCAGTTTACGCGCCGCTAAAACGATTCAAACTCAATGGCAACGGTGGCAAGAACAAAATAAAGCCACTGAAGCGATATCCCTATCTATGCGAGAAATTACCACAGCCACCGCAGATGAGCGATTAACAGCTTTATGGCGAGCTACTGATCCTAATCAAAAGTATCCTTTAAATTTATCCCAACTTCAACAGTTAGCTAAATCTCTTCAACAATTTGCTACTGCTAACGAAGACTTTCAACAAATTGCTGACGGTATTAATAATGGTATAATTTCTTGGCAAAGAATCCAAGCAAATTTACTGAATTGGATGTATGAACAAAAAAATTCCTTGGGATTTGGGGGTGTACCCGGAGAAAATAGCCCTTGGACAAGTTGGGCAAAAATAGTCAACAGTGAAATTCCCCAAGCATTTTTTCATACCCTAGCAGTAGAACAATCAGCTTTAGAATTTGCCCAAAAACAACAGCAAATTAGTTTGAGTAATTGGGTAGAATTAACAATAGTTTTACAGCTTTTACAAAGAGGTTTAATTAATTGGTTTGATTCCTACGGAGCGCTTCGCTATCAACAAGCTTATGATATTAAAGCCGGTCCAAAATTATCTATTTCCACATTTTTAACCTTTGCCGTAATTTGGAGTCAATTAGCCAGTGGTTTTCAAAATCAAGCCATAATATATAGTAATAGTGCAACGCAAATCATGCTGCAAATTTTGCGAACCTTTGCCCAACGTCCTTATTTTCCTCTCTACGGTGGGATTTTTGCCTCATTTTCTGGTAGTTATTTACGAGATGCTTTAGATTATTTAGATGCCCCCTTAAGTTCAGCAGCAGGTACTCAGGAAAAAGCCCGGATTTTGACATTATTGGGTTATTCCCAGCGAGGTTTAGGCAAATATGATCGTTCCCTTGATTTTCACCAACAAGCCTTAGAAATAGCCAGAAAGGCAGAAGATAAAACCTGTGAAATTGCCAATCTTAACCACCTCAGCCGAACCTATGTACAACAGCAAAACTATAGTAAAGCCATTAATTATAGTCAAAGGGCATTAATTTACAGCAGACAAACAGGAGATAAAACTGGAGAAGCCAATGCTTTAGTAAATTTAGGTTATAGTGAAGTTATGCAAGCCAAGCAAACAGAAATTAGTGAACTTGAAGTTTATGAATCAGCCATTAACTATTTAGAACAAGGATTAAAACTCGCAGAAAAATTAAACGATTTACAAAGTCAAGCTTTATGTTTTAGTAGTCTAGGAATTGCTTATTTAGTTACCGCACAATACCCCACAGCAATTAAATATTTAGAAAATGCCTTTAGAACTGCTCAAGTTTCTGGTGATTTGTATTTACAAGGCAGAAATTTAGCATATTTAGCTGAAGCTAATTATCTTATAGCCAATTATGAAAAAGCAGTTTATACTGGTAGTTTAGGAATGTATCTTTTAGAGCAAATTGCCTCCAATGAATGGCGACAACCCGCTGGTTTACTAACAATTATTAGTGGACAAATTGGTACAGACAAATTTCAATTATTACTACAAGAAAATCGCCCTAAAATGATTGCCATTATTGGCGTTGACGGATATGATTATATTCCTAACTTGTTAGTAAAATATCAAGAAGATATGTAATTTGATGTTAATAAAATTGTAGGTTGGGTTAAGTGACAGCGCAACCCAACAGAAGGATTAATTAACAAAAAGATTAATAATGTTGGGTTTTCTTGCGTCAACCCAACCTAGGGAATTTACCCGAAAATCTCCGTAATTTATTATTTCTCTATCATGGATAAACAGCAATTAAAAAAATTGCTTATTGGCGATTTAACTTGGAAAAGAATGTTAAAATCTCTCATTTTTATTTACGCATTCTTTGCTGTCTATGTTTATTTCCGCGCTGACAGCATGATTTTTCTACCGCAACCATCTAGTTATCAAGATAATCAGGATATTCTCAAGATAAAAACCGCAGAGAATAAAAATATTTCTGCAATTTATTTACCAAATTCTCAAGCTAAATATACCATTCTTTATGCTCATGGTAATGCTGAAGATTTGGGATATATAAAACCACAATTAGAAAAAATCCGAGATTTGGGTTTTAGTGTCCTTGCTTATGATTATCGCGGTTATGGTACAAGTGAAGGAACTCCTACAGAAAAAGCTGCTTATCAAGATATTGATACTGCTTACAATTATTTAACCCAAATTTTAAAGATTTCTCCTCAACAAATTATAGTTTTTGGGCGTTCCGTTGGTGGTGGTTCAGCAGTAGATTTAGCATCTAAAAAACCTGTAGCTGGGTTAATAGTTGAAAGTAGCTTTACTTCGATTTTTCGAGTAGTTGTTCCTGTGCCACTTTTACCATTTGATAAATTTACTAATCTCGACAAAATCAAGAAAGTAAAATGTCCAGTTTTGATCATTCATGGTAAATCTGATGAAATTATTCCTTTTAGTCATGGAGAAAAATTATTTGCGGCTGTATCATCTCCAAAACTTTCTTTTTGGGTAGATAAAGCCGGCCATAATGATTTATCCTTTGTTGCAGGCAAAAGGTATTGGGAAATATTAGAAAAGTTTGCTGATTTAGTTGAGAAAAATCCTAATAAATAGACAATAATACCAATTTAAAAAATGATCTAAATGTAGGTTGGGTTAAGCGACAGCGCAACCCAACAAAAAGATTAATCAACAAAAGTATTAATAATGTTGGGTAACATACGTCAACCCAACCTACCAATTACGAGATCCAAATACCGTGGAATCCGTAGGGGACACGCTGGGGAATCATTACCCGCGCTATAGGGTCGCTTGTAACATCTTGGGCATTAATAACTACAAGTTCCGACCTTTGGGAATTTTCATCATAAACAAATGTTACTAACCATCCTTCATCCTCAGTAGTAGCACGAGGATGAGGTGCAAATACAGTTTCTCCCCCATAACGATTTTTACCAAATTCATGGGTTTGGGATTTACTGTTTTCAAAGTCGTATTTTATTACACCACAAAATAAGGGATTTTGACTATCTGCCATTTTTCCTACATAGCCATATTGAGTTTTTCTTCCTAATAAGTGTTCATTGACACGAGGAAATTCTCCAGGTACATCATCTAGTTTTTCTTCAGTAACTGCACCTGTAGAAAGGTTAAAACGCCAACGGTGTAAATAAGGAATGTCTCCTTTTTCCTGACTGTATGTATCGTCAGAAACAAGCACATTAGTAGAATTCATGCGACAAGCAATAAGTACCACTTCCTCTCCAGCTTCGTAAGCGTTGAGGGTATGGAAGACGTAGCAAGGAGGACATTCAAACCAGCGAATATTACTGTTGTCACCATGACGAGGCATTATACCAAAACGACTGGGACGATCTTTTTCAAACATCATCATCGGTTCTCCCCGCTGCATTCGTTCCATACTAAAAGTCAGAGGTAAATCCATGAAAATGGTATAATTTTCCGTAATGGCGAAATCGTGCATCATTACCGCTGCGGGTATTTCTATAGGTATCGTTCTTAATAACTCCCCTTGGGCAGAAACTACGCCATATTGTAGATAAGGTGGTCTAAAACCGTAACCAAAAAACATCATTTCCCCAGTCACAGGATCTACCTTCGGATGGGCAGTAAAGGCCGAAACTAGTTTATTATTATAAGTATGTTCCCCAATAGTTGCTAAATCAGTAACGCTGATGTGATGGGGCGCACCTCCTTCCCACAGTGCTAAAAGCTGTTGATTGTGCCACACAAGGGCTGTATTAGCGCGATTTTTGAACAGTCCGTGAGGGTTGTCCATTTGGGGTGGTTCTAAAATTCCACTCCACACGGCCTTACCCGCTTCATGTTCAATATTCCATCCCCTAGTTCTCACATAGCGATTATGATAAGTGGCTTTACCGTCCTTAATTTGTACACCATGTAACATTCCATCACCATCAAACCAGTGATATTGACCAATGGGACTCCATTGGGGGTTTGGACCATTACGGACAAACATCCCTGATAATTCTGGAGGGATTTCTCCGATTACTTCCAAGGTATCAGTGCTGATTTCTGTGTTTATCGGGGCAAAGTTGCCTGCTAAATAAGGATTTACCGCTGTTGATGCCATAGTTATAGTTAGCAAGCTAGACAAAGATACTGTATTTATTTAATATAATTTATGGTTGGCTATTAATGCTAGAAAGACAGTAGAATATTGCATTATCCTTGTTTATCGCTTCCATAAATATGCGATAATTAATTTAGCTCTAATTTAGGCGTTAGTAAATTGAAGTATAAAAATAGAAAATTTACTATCTCTAACTTTGCATCTTAGTAAGAAACATGATTTAAAACTCTTGTGGTGCGGGCATCTTGCCCTCTAGATATGTACTTCATAACACCGGGAATTACTGGATCTCATCCAATGCCCAAAATTGCAAGAGAATTTTCATCAAAGTCCAAATAATATCTTAATTATAACTGTAAACAATGCAAGTAGAATCACAAGTCTCTAATATTGATCATAATATTTTTACTGATTTCGGTGGGGTAATGATTCCTCAAGCACCTACGGGATTTAAATCAGGTTTTATCGGTATTATCGGCCGTCCTAATGTCGGTAAATCCACTTTAATGAATGAATTAGTTGGCCAAAAAATAGCCATTACTTCCCCCGTATCCCAAACTACTCGCAATCGCTTAAAGGGGATTTTAACTACAGAAACAGCCCAGTTAATTTTTGTAGATACACCAGGTATTCATAAACCCCATCATCAATTAGGGGAAGTGCTGGTAAAAAATGCGAAAATTGCCATTGAATCGGTAGATGTGATATTATTTGTTGTTGATGGTACTGTTGCTTGTGGTCCAGGCGATCGCTATGTTGCAGAATTACTAATTAATAGTCAAACACCCGTAATTTTAGGGATTAACAAAATTGATCAACAACCAGAAGACGCTCAAAAAATAGATGATAGTTACATTCAACTAGCTAATAGCTATCAATGGCAAAATGTCAAATTTTCCGCTAAAACCGGCGCGGAATTATTACAACTTCAGGACTTATTAATTAGTCACATTGAACCAGGTCCATTTTACTATCCACCAGATTTAGTAACAGACCAGCCAGAACGGTTTATCATGGGTGAATTGATTCGAGAACAAATATTATTATTAACCCGTCAAGAAGTGCCTCACTCCGTAGCGATCGCCATTGATTTAGTCGAAGAAAGCCCAAAAATCACCCGTGTTCTCGCCACTATCCATGTTGAAAGAGATTCTCAAAAAGGGATTCTCATTGGTAAAGGAGGAACAATGCTCAAATCAATTGGTAGTGAAGCTAGACAACAAATTCAAAAGCTAATTACTGGGAAAGTTTATCTAGAATTATTTGTTAAAGTTCAACCCAAATGGCGACATTCACGGGTGCGGTTAGCAGAACTAGGTTATCGGGTAGAAGAATAATAAATAGGGGTAAATTATGCCGTTAATTAGTCTCATTGCTGCCATTTCTGAAAATCGAATTTTATCAGACTCGACAAAAGAACATATTCATGGTGGTATTCCTTGGAATATTCCCAGTGATGAACTTTATTATCGGCAAAAGATCCGGAGACATCCGGTAATTATCGGGCGTAAAAGTTATTCTACCTTTAATAAACCAATTCGTAATTGTACAACCATCATTCTTACCAGAGATCCCAATTTTCAAGCCTTTGGTTGTGTAGTTTTGCATTCATTACCAGAAGCAATTGCATGGGCTAAAATGAGTGAAACAGAAGAAATATTTATCGCAGGTGGTGGACAGATTTACACTGAAGCAATCAAATTTGCTGATCGACTTTATTTAACTATTATTGAAGGTAATTTTGTAGGAGACATATACTTCCCCGAATTTGCCGATTTTGGAAAATTCATAAAAGAAAAGAAAATGCAGGAAAATGGTTTTCAGTTTAAATTTGTAGAAATTGAAAGGCGCGTTAACGAGGTAACGTCACCTCCGATAATTGGATAACTTATTGTAACTTTAAAAATTTATCCAAAGCAGCCACCATACTCGGCGGCCAGCGACGGATATTCATTACCCAGTTCATATCTTTATAACGGTTATCCAGTCCATAAGCTGCTACCCAATTACTTTCCGCCTCTCCCTTACTTCCTGTCACCCAATAAGCCGCCGTTAAAGCCGCCCGCATATCAGCAAATTGGGGATATTTACGGACTATATTCCGCATTTCCCGGATAGCTTTATCCCTTTGATTAGTTTCGTATAAAGCCAGGGCATAATTAGCCCTAGCAAAAGCAAAATTTGGGGTAAATTCCGTGGCTTTTCGGTAATCTAGAATCGCTGCTTGCCATTTCCCTAAACCTGCCTTAGCATTACCACGATTATTATAGGCCATAGCATCCTGCGGATCTAATTCTAATACATGATTATAATCAGCGATCGCCTCATCCCATCTTCCCAAACCTTCATAAGCCGTTCCCCGATTTAAATAAGGATCTGTTATATTAGGAGCAAGTTCTACAGCCTTGTTATAATCTATCAATGCTGCCTGTAACTTATTCTGGCTGACACGGGAATTACCCCGATTACTCCATGCTCCGGCATTAGTAGGGAATTTTTCAATAATTTCTGTCCAGTAAGCCTCCGCACTCGCAAAATCACCTTGATTCGTAGCTGCAAAAGCCTTAGTCGCTAATTCATCCCCTGCTTGCAACTCTTGAGCAGTAATAGGTTGAGACTCTGCCATAACTGGTGTATTCCAGCCAAAAACCAGTAATAGACCCAGAAAAATACCAATTAGTTTGATCATCTAACTCTGACGTGATATGCAACAAAATTAATGATATAGCAGATCAACCAACCGCCACAGTCATGAGGATATAATAAAACTCAGACCTCTCAACTCCTCACTCCCGCTTACAAAGAAGATTTGCAAATTTCTTTACTCATTGGTCAATTAGTCAAAGATTAAGTTAAAATGAGGGGTCGCAAAGCAAGTAAAACCCGGATATTCCCCGGAGGTGTAATTGACCAAATTCATTTTGAAAATTCTCTGGTTAGACGAAAACGTTGCCCTAGCAGTAGATCAGGTTGTTGGTAAAGGTTCTAGCCCCCTAACCAAATACTTTTTCTGGCCTAGAAATGATGCCTGGGAAGAGCTAAAAAAAGAGTTAGAATCCAAACACTGGATTAATGATTTGGATCGGGTAGAGTTGCTCAACAAAGCCACAGAAGTGATTAACTACTGGCAAGAAGAAGGCAGAAAACGCCCCATGACAGAAGCACAATTGAAATTTCCAGAAGTTGCCTTCACAGGTAGCGCCTGATGACTTCAACTTGGTAATGGGTAATTGACAAGTGATAAGTGATAATTATCAATTATCACTTGTTATCGGTGCTAAAACTTAGTTATACTGTTAATGTATTTGTTTTTAATACCCACTAAGCGTAAATCTCAGACGCTTTAGGATCAAATCCCAGTTCTAACCCCCGTGTAATACTCATGACTGCGGAAATTATTTGCGTCGGTACAGAAATGCTACTAGGAGATATTCTTAATAGCAATGCCCAGTATCTTGCCCAACAGTTAGCACAGTTAGGCATTCCCCACTACTATCAAACCGTAGTCGGGGATAATCCAGAGAGACTAAAAGAAGTTATTGAAATTGCTGCTTCCAGAGTGCAAATTCTCATTTTTACAGGTGGTTTAGGACCAACACCCGATGATCTTACCTGCGAAACTATCGCTGATTTTTTTGGCGTTCCTTTAAAAGAAAGAGCCGATATTATTGAAGATATCGCCGAAAAATTTGCCCAACGGGGACGAGTAATGTCTGCAAATAATCGCAAACAAGCCTTAATACCTCAAGGTGCGGAAATTTTACCCAACCCCACAGGAACAGCCCCCGGTATTATTTGGCAACCTCGTCCTGGGTTAACGATTTTCACCTTCCCCGGTGTTCCCAGTGAAATGTATCAAATGTGGACTCAAACCGCCGTACCTTTTTTGAAAAGTCAAGGTTGGGGAAAAGAAATTATTTATAGTCGCAGTTTAAGATTTTGGGGAATTGGGGAATCAGCCTTAGCGGAAAAAGTAGCCCCTTATTTTAACTTAACTAATCCCACAGTCGCCCCCTATGCAGGTAAGGGAGAAGTCAGACTACGAATTTCAGCTAAAGCTACAGACTCAACCACAGCAGAGGCTTTAATTACACCTATTGAAAAACAACTCATAGAAATTGCAGGTTTAGATTATTATGGAGCTAATGATGATACCTTAGCCTCCGTGGTTGGTAATTTGTTAAGATCTTCAGGAGAAACCCTATCAATAGCGGAATCTTGCACAGGTGGAGGACTAGGGCAAATGTTAACAGAAATTCCTGGTAGTTCTGATTACTTTTGGGGTGGAGTAATTGCTTACGACAATTCTGTAAAAATTGGATTATTAGGAGTTAACCCAGAGGATTTGGAGAAATTTGGCGCGGTGAGTGCAACAGTTGCAGAACAAATGGCTGCTGGTGTCAAGAATCGTCTCTCAACCACTTGGGGATTGAGTATTACAGGAATTGCAGGACCAACCGGGGGAACAGAAACCAAACCAGTAGGTTTAGTCTATATTGGATTAGCTGGACCGGGAGATGAGGTAACCAGTTTTGAACATCAATTGGGAACAATTCGCGGACGGTCCTTAATTCGTTATGTGGGGGGAAATTCAGCCTTGGATAATTTACGGCGACGGTTACTGAGTACAATCTTTTGAAAATTAAACCCAGGATTTTTGTGATCAAGTAACTTAACAATTATTTACTTTTGATTCCATATAAGTTTTCTGGTTAAATGTTGAGAGTCAAATCATAACAGAAAAATTAATGTCAGGAAACGCCAAAAATTTCAAGTTATTGTTATTCACCTCTAGAAGATAATAACAGGCAAAAAACCCAGCACAATGCCAAAAAAACAATGCAAAATAATCATGAATTTATAAAATCCTATTCACCAAGGGAGATTGGGTCATGGGAAACTGACAGGAGTATGTATCATAAGTTAACTGAATTGTCCATAATTACTGAGTTTTTTCCGCCAGACTATGCTGCTACAGGACAGTTAATCGAAGAGCTAGTCAAACAATTAGAAAAACAAGGTGTTAAGATTAGAGTATTCACAGGACAACCAGGGTACGCTTTTACTAATGATCAAGCTCCAGCATTAGAGCAACTGGGCAACATTAACATTCAAAGATCTCGATCTACCCAAGTTTGGTCCGGGAGGATTCGTGGTAAGGCTATAAATGGGATTTTATTTACATTGAGGTCGTTTCTTCACATTATTAAAAATGTCAAAGGAAATGATGTAGTTTTATTAACCTCAGCCCCGCCATTTTTATCAATAGCTGGATATCTCGGTCATTTATTATTAGGATTTCCGTACGTATGCCTAATGTATGATATCTATCCAGATATTGCGATCGCTTTGGGAGTAGTTAATAAAAATCACTGGTTAGCCAAGTTTTGGTGGACAATCAACCGGAAAATTTGGCAAAAATCCAAGGGTATAATTGTTCTGAGTCCTACCATGAAGGAGAGAGTAGTAGAAATCTGCCCACAGATAGCCGATAAGGTATCCGTAATTCAAAGTTGGGGAGATCCGGATTTCATTTTACCCATTGCCAAAAAAGATAATTGGTTCGCTAAAGAACATAACTTAGACAGTAAATTTACAGTTCTTTATTCCGGGAATATGGGTAGGTGTCATGATATGGACACGATTTTAGCAACTGCTCAACAATTGAAAAATGAACCGATTCAATTTGTTTTTATTGGTGGTGGACCAAAACGAGAAAGTTTTATGGAAAATGTCAACCGTTTAGGACTAAAAAACTTTCTCTTTCTTCCCTATCAAGATAAGAATGTGTTACCGTATTCCCTAACGGCTTGTGATTTGTCATTGGTTAGTATAGAGGCAGGTCTTGAAAGCCTAATTACCCCCAGCAAACTCTATCCAGCCTTAGCTGCGGGAAGACCCATAGGAGCTATTTGCCCAAAAAACTCCTACTTGCGCCAGCTAGTAGCAGATGGTGGGTTTGGTGCCAGCGTTGACAATGGGGATAGTAACAGTTTATCTATGTTTATTCTCAAGTTGAAAAGCGATCGCCAACTGGCAGAAAAAATGGGCAATGCTTCCCGCCAATATTTACAGTCACATTTTACATTGGAAATTATAGCTAAACAATACATCAAGGCGCTAGAACAAGCTATAAATTAAACTGTTCGCCAAGAGCAATCAGCGCTAGTATGTAAACAGGGTTAGGAAATTTAATACAACCAAGTTAACAAAATTTAATACCTCAGACGACATTAAATTAGGAGTTGGGCTTTGATGGTCTTATTGATCTCAGTCCCTCCCAAGCAACCTTACAATGATCTATTGTTTACTGATCAGGAGGCCAAAGTGCAGAAAAGGTGTGATCGAAATCGGAAACGTTCTCAAAGGAGAGCTATCCATTGTCCTATACATAACTGTTATATAGATAGTGTTAGCCAGAAATACGGACTATTTGCCGAACAACCTGGACAACTACAAGCGCGAGGTATTCCCAGAAGGGAAGCGATGCTTTTAGTAGCAGCTAAAACCACAGTTTCTTTACAGGGTGAGTGGTTAGAGGCTTTTTGGTGCGAAGAGTGCCAAGAAACAACATGGTATCATTTGCGTAAACAGGGATCTAAATATGATTTATCTGTTGCCCCTGCTGAACTTTGGCAACAAGCAACAGGAGTGATTCATCCTGATCGTAACCCATCAGTGGGAGAATTTACCTATAGGCAATCCCGGACACCTGGTGGTAATAGTGTTAAAGACTTCTCAATAATGAATTGATATGAAAAAAGCCCTCATTTGTGGAGTATCTGGACAAGATGGAGCTTATTTGGCACAATTACTTCTTGAGCGAGGCTATACAGTCTGTGGAACTTCTAGAGATGCCCAAATTTCACCTTTCCAGAATTTAGTTTACTTAGGTATTAAAGATCAAGTAAAGCTGGAGTCCATGTCCTTGACTGACTTCCGTAGTGTCTTACAGGTACTCACAAAAATCCAACCAGATGAAATTTATAATTTAGCAGGACAAACTTCCGTAGGTTTATCTTTTGGACAACCAGTAGAAACTTTAGAAAGTATAGCGACAGGGACACTTAACTTATTAGAAGCCATTCGCTTTTTGGGCGCGCCCATTAAATTTTACAATGCAGGTTCTAGTGAATGCTTTGGTGATACGGGCAATATAGCAGCCGAAGAAACAACCCCCTTTCGTCCTAGAAGTCCTTATGCTGTAGCTAAAGCCACCGCTTTTTGGGAAGTGGCTAATTACCGAGAAGCTTACGGTTTATTTGCCTGTTCCGGTGTTTTATTTAATCATGAATCTCCCCTGCGTCCAGAAAGATTTGTCACACAAAAAATTGTGGCTACTGCCTGTCGTATTGTACAGGGTAGTCAGGAAAAATTATATTTAGGTAATATGTCAATTCAGCGGGACTGGGGTTGGGCTCAGGAATATGTGGAAGCCATGTATTTGATGTTGCAGCAAGCACAGCCTGATGATTATGTAATTGCCACGGGAGAAAGTAGTTCATTAGAAGATTTTGTAGCAGCAGCATTTACATCTGTAAATTTAGATTGGCATGATCATGTAGTTGTTGATAGTAGCCTGTTTAGACCTACAGATTTAGCTATAGGTAAAGGTAATCCCAATAAAGCAAAAATCCAATTAGGATGGGAAGCTAAGTATAAAATGCAGGATGTAGTGAAAATGATGGTAAAAGCGAGGTTAGAATCAAAGAAATCTAATCCAATCGGGAACTTTTGCTAAAATGGTCAAAGGATGTTTTCAAAGTTTTGGGTGACCAAAATTCGCTACTACACAAGCAAAGTCAACCTGCGTGGACTAACGAAGAACTGTAATTGAGTAAGTAAAATGCCACCTACACAAGCAAATTACGAGGTTTATGAACAAGATTATCCTGAGTGGTTGGATATTACCCTTAGCCAACTGCAAAATCGGGATTTGGAAAATATTGACTGGGAACATTTAATTGAGGAAATCACTGCCTTGGGAAACGAACAAAGGCGAAAGGTAGAAAGTTATTTACTAAGACTTTTAATTCATCTTCTATTGTATAATTATTGGAAATTAGAAAAAGATTGGTCAGGGAGGGGTTGGGAAAAAGAAATTGATAACTTTAGGCTGGAATTAGATTTATTATTAGAATCTAAAGTTCTTTATAATTATTGTCAAAAAATTATAGATAAAATTTACATCAAAGCTAGAAATAATGCCATTCGTAAATCTGAACTATCTCCAGAAATCTTCCCTGAAACTTGTCCTTATTCTTTAACAGAAATTCTCAACCCTGAATGGTTGCCATAATCAAAATAAATCTAACTTATCAACAGAAACATAAATATAAAATACAGGATATCGTGAGAATGATTGTAAATGCGAGGTTAGCTAAGTCAAAATCATGAAAGAAACCACTTCTCCTTCAGAATTGATAATTGAAGCAGGGCGGACAGAAAAGCAATACTGGCAAGATTTATGGCGATATAGAGAACTATTTTACTTCCTAGCTTGGCGAGATATTTTAGTTAGATATAAACAAACAGCCATTGGTATTGTTTGGGCGCTAATTCGTCCTTTTTTAACAATGGTAGTATTTACAGTTGTATTTGGGCAATTAGCAAAATTACCTTCAGAAGGTGCGCCCTATCCCATTCTCGTATTTTCCGCCATGTTGCCTTGGCAATTCTTTTCCAATTCCCTTTCAGAGTGTAGCAATAGTTTAATTAGCAATGCCAATTTATTATCAAAAGTCTATTTTCCTAGATTAGTAGTACCCACTAGCGCGGTAGTAGTCAGCTTCGTAGACTTTATGATTTCTGGGATAATTTTGTTAGCTTTAATGGCTTGGTATAACTTTATCCCCACTTGGCGAATTTTAACTTTGCCCTTATTTATCGGTGTCGCTTTTGCTGCTTCAATAGGTGCGGGTTTATGGTTAGCTTCTTTGAATGTGCAATATCGAGATTTCCGGTTTATTGTGCCATTTATAGTGCAGTTTGGTTTATATATCTCACCCGTAGGATTTAGTAGCACTATTGTTCCTGAAAAGTGGCGGTTTCTCTACTCCCTAAATCCAATGGTGGGAGTGATTGACGGTTTTCGGTGGGCAATTTTGGGTGGGAATTCCCAGTTATATTTACCCGGTTTTCTGCTCTCCATGGGATTAGTGTTTTTATTATTAGTAAGTGGAATTTGGTATTTCCGCAAGATGGAACGGACATTTGCAGATGTGATTTAGTTTGTTAGACTTAAAAAAATTCCGGGCGATTAGTAATTATGGCTATCGCTACGCTATCGGAATTTCAAGTAAAGGAGATAAAAATGTATCAAACTAATCCTCCCGTCTCCCCAAAAGAAACCTTGCCAACGATGTATGATTTACCTAGCGAAGATCCAGAGGAGCCAGGGTTGCCAGACGAATTTCACCTTTTACAACCAGAATTATTGCGTAGCACCTTTC
>Ga0208596_1000106_pt1 | contig 27510 bp, 25 predicted proteins | sample LakMenEpi12Jul11_FD_150686 | JGI IMG/M metagenome (GOLD analysis project Ga0208596, IMG submission 150686) | Freshwater microbial communities from Lake Mendota, WI - 12JUL2011 deep hole epilimnion (SPAdes) | ecosystem: Environmental > Aquatic > Freshwater > Lake > Epilimnion/Euphotic zone ...
CTTCTTCGTCGTCCACCAGGCCGCGAAGCGTACCCAGGCGATGTTTTCTACTTACACTCACGTCTTCTCGAGCGTTGTGCAAAGCTCTCTGATGAGCTCGGTGGCGGATCGATGACAGGTCTTCCAATCATCGAAACAAAGGGAAATGACGTTTCTGCCTTTATTCCTACCAACGTAATTTCGATTACTGATGGTCAGTGCTTCCTTGAAACAGATCTCTTTAACGCAGGTGTACGTCCTGCGATCAACGTAGGTATTTCGGTATCTCGCGTGGGTGGATCTGCACAGACAAAGGCGATGAAGAAGATTGCAGGTCGTCTGCGTCTTGACCTCGCTCAGTTCCGTGAACTCGAAGCATTCGCAGCATTCGGTTCAGACCTTGATGCAGTTTCAAAGTCACAACTTGAGCGTGGTGCACGCATGGTTGAACTCTTGAAGCAGGGTCAGTACTCACCATATTCACTCGAGCGTCAGATTGTTTCAATCTGGGCAGGTACAACTGGAAAGCTTGATGATGTTGCAGTTGCTGATATCCGCCGTTTTGAATCTGAACTTCTCGACTTTATCGGTCGCGAGCGTAAGGAAATCTTTACAGTGATCTCAGAGACTAAGCAGCTCGAAGATGACACCGTTGCAAAGATGGAAGAGGCAGTTGCTTCATTTAAGAAGCAATTCAAATCATCCGTTGCATCAGCAGTCAACGAAGCTGCAGCCGAAGCCCTTGATGGCGAAGCAGCTGAGCAAGTGACCAAGTACGTTCCACCGGCGGCGAAGAAGTAAAAAATGGGTGCCCAACTTCGCATATATCGCCGACGGATGAGATCCGTTAAAGCGACCAAAAAGATCACGAAGGCTATGGAGTTAATCTCCGCCTCTCGTATCGTTAAGGCGCAGCAACGGGTTACAGCGTCAACTCCTTACGCAAATGAGTTGACCCGTGCGGTATCTGCAGTTGCATCATTTTCTTCAACGAACCACCCGTTGACTACACCTTCTGAGAATCCGAAGCGCGCTGCGGTTTTGATCATCTCAGCAGATCGTGGAATGGCTGGCGCATATTCAAACAATGCGATTAAAGAAGGAGAGCAGCTTGCAGCGCTTCTTCGCGAACGTGGATTGCAGACAGCAAACTTCCTCGTTGGTCGCAAGGCTGTTAACTATTACAAGTTCCGTAACCGCGATATCGCAGGCTCATGGACTGGGTTTTCAGATAACCCAACCTATGAAGATGCACGCGCTGTTGCAGATGCTCTCATTGAGGCATTTCTTGCAGATGCGCAGACCGATATCAACGGTGTTGATGAGATCCACATCGTCTACACCGAGTTCAAATCAATGTTGACTCAGAACGCAATGGCAAAGCGCATGCTTCCACTTGAAGTTGTTGAATCATCAACACCTGCTCCTGCTGGGCTTCTGCCTATGTATGAGTTTGAACCAAATGCAGGAGAAGTTCTTAACGCACTTCTTCCTCGCTATATCCAAGCAAGAATCTTCAACGCGATGTTGCAATCAGCTGCCTCTGAGCATGCTGCTCGTCGTCGCGCTATGAAGTCAGCAACTGACAATGCTGATGAGTTAATCAAGTCGCTCACACGACTTGCGAATGCGGCCCGTCAAGCCGAAATTACCCAGGAAATCAGTGAAATTGTTGGCGGCGCAGACGCGTTGTCATCAGCTAGTGCAGGGAGTGAATGATGTCAGCAACAGGTAAAGGCCGCGTAGCCCGAGTTATTGGACCGGTGGTGGATATTGAATTCCCCGCGGATTCAATGCCATCGATCTTTAACGCGCTTCACGTAGAGACCACCATGAGTGGAACTACACGTACCTTGACGCTAGAAGTAGCACAGCACATTGGTGACAACCTCGTGCGCGCTATCTCTATGCAGCCAACAGATGGAATGGTCCGTGGTGCTGAAGTAACAGATACTGGCGCTGCGATCTCTGTCCCAGTCGGCGATGTCACCAAGGGCCACGTGTTCAACACACTTGGCGAGTCTCTCGACGTTCCAACATCATCTCTTGATATCAAGGAGCGCTGGCCAATTCACCGTAATGCACCAGCATTCGATCAGCTTGAGTCAAAGACAGAGATGTTTGAGACCGGTATCAAAGTTATTGACCTCCTCACACCATATGTAAAGGGCGGAAAGATCGGCCTCTTCGGTGGTGCTGGTGTAGGTAAGACAGTTCTTATCCAGGAAATGATTTATCGCGTAGCTGAAAACTTCGGTGGTGTATCTGTATTCGCCGGTGTTGGTGAGCGTACCCGTGAAGGTAACGACTTGTTCCTTGAAATGACGGAGACGGGCGTTATCAATAAGACAGCCTTGGTCTTCGGTCAGATGGATGAGCCACCTGGAACGCGTCTACGTGTTGCTCTCTCTGCTCTCACAATGGCTGAGTATTTCCGCGATGTTCAGAAGCAGGACGTTCTCCTCTTCATCGATAACATCTTCCGCTTTACTCAAGCAGGCTCTGAAGTATCAACACTTCTTGGCCGTATGCCATCTGCTGTGGGTTACCAGCCAACTTTGGCCGATGAAATGGGTCAGCTACAGGAGCGCATCACTTCAACTCGTGGTCACTCAATTACATCGATGCAGGCAATTTACGTTCCTGCAGATGACATTACTGACCCAGCTCCACACACAACATTCGCCCACCTTGATGCAACAACAGTGTTGTCTCGTCCGATTTCAGAGCTTGGTATCTATCCAGCTGTGGATCCACTTGACTCGACTTCACGCATCTTGGATCCACGCTACATCGGTGAACAGCACTTCCGTGTTGCTAACCGCATTAAGCAGATCTTGCAGCGTTACAAGGATCTTCAAGACATCATCGCTATCTTGGGTATCGATGAACTTTCAGAAGAAGATCGCATTCTTGTAGGACGCGCTCGTCGCATTCAGCGCTTCTTGTCACAGAACACATTCGTGGCAAAGGTCTTTACAGGAATCGAAGGATCATTCGTTCCACTCTCAGAGACAATCGAAGCATTCGAAGCTCTCGCAGATGGAAAGTACGATCACATTCCTGAGCAGGCATTCTTCATGTGCGGTGGCCTCGACGATGTTGAGCGCAAGGCTGCAGAATTGACGAAGGCATAACAATGGCACTTACCGTCGCACTAGTATCGCCAACACAGAAGGTGTGGAGCGGAGAAGCAACATTTATCTCAGCTCGCACTACAGAGGGTGACCTTGGAGTTCTTCCAGGTCACGCTCCTTTGTTTGGCGTACTAGTCGATGGGGCTGTAAAGATTAAGGGCGTTGATGGAAGTGTGAAGGAGTTTGTCGTCAGCGGAGGCTTCTTATCTGTCTCCAACGATCGCGTCTCGATTCTTACTGAGAGCGTAGGATAATCCTACAGATTGTGTTCGGTCTGAATTAAGCGGACCGTCTTTGATTTTCCACGCATAACTAGTGAGTTACTTGTCGCTCCGAATTTTGTATATCGGATACCCTGAACTAGCTCACCATCGGTAATTCCTGTGGCTGAGAGAAAGACATCATCAGAGTTACAGAGATCAGAGGTTGTGAGCACGCGAGCCTCAGTAACACCATCTTTATGAAGCTGACCTTGTATCGCACCACCTAAACAGATCATTGCAACGGCAGTGATAACTCCTTCAGGAGTGCCACCAATTCCCATAAGTAGGTCAATGCCGGTATCTGGTCGCGCTGTTTCAATCGCAGCTGCAACATCTCCATCTTGAATCAATTTAATTCTGGCACCGGTTGCACGGATCTCTTCAATAAGTCCAAGGTGGCGAGGACGGTTGAGAACTACGACGGTGATATCGCTGACGTTGAGTGATTTGGCTTTTGCTACCGCTGCAATATTGTGCGCAACGGAGGCGGTAATGTCGATGACAGAGGCTGCCTCAGGGCCAGTAACAATTTTGTTCATATAAAAACTATCCTGCGGATCAAACATCGAGCCACGAGGTGCCAGCGCGATCACACTGATTGCGCCATTCATTCCTTGGGCTGTCAGTGAAGTTCCATCAATAGGATCAACAGCTACGTCACAATTCGGTCCATCACCATTTCCGACTTGTTCTCCGTTGTGAAGCATCGGAGCTTGATCTTTCTCGCCTTCACCAATGACAACAACGCCAGACATATCGACTGTGTTAATCATTGCTCGCATGGCTTTTACCGCTGCGCCATCAGCAAGATCTTTCTCGCCTCGACCTACCCATGGCGCTGCAGCAAGTGCTGCAGTTTCTGTCACGCGAACTAACTCAAGAGCTAAGTTGCGATCTGGAATCATGAGTTTTACTCCCTCGTCACATCTGCGCCGAGCGCGCGCAATTGTTCTGCAAACTCTGGGTACCCACGATCAACGTGGAATGCTCCGTCGACGGTGGTAACACCCTCTGCGACCAGCGCCGCCAAAACTAAACCAGCACCGGCGCGGATATCTGTAGCCTCAACTGGAGCACCCGAAAGCTCTGTAATTCCATGAATTGAGGCGTGATGGCCATCAACATGGATCTGCGCGCCGAGGCGGCTGAGTTCATTGACGAACATAAAGCGTGATTCAAAGACATTCTCAGTCACAAGTGAATCTCCATCGGCAACAGCATTCATTGCGATGATAAATGGCAAGAGATCGGTAGCAAATCCTGGATAAGGAAGTGTTGCAACATCGACTGCAGTTGGACGCTGCTCCATCTTCACGCGCACACCATCTGCCGTGGATGTTACAATCGCGCCAGCTGAGGTGAGTTTTTCGAGCATGACTTCCATGTGATCGGCGCGTGCGCCATGAATCGTAATGTCACCTTGTGTCATTGCAGCTGCAAATGCCCATGTGCCCGCAATGATGCGATCAGTAACCGTGACGTGCTGGGCAGGCTTTAACTCTTTAACTCCGGTGATTGTGATGACGGGAGAACCAAGTCCTTCAATCTTTGCACCCATCGCAACGAGGAATTCACCAAGATCAACGAGATCGGGTTCACGGGCAGCATTTTCGATAGTTGTTACACCTTGCGCTAAAACTGCAGCTGTCATGAGATTTTCGGTTGCACCAACGCTTGGGAAATCTAGTGAAATAGCAGCACCAGTTAAACCGTGTGGTGCTTCTGCAATCACATATCCATGTTCAACGCGCGCAGTTGCACCCAGAGATTCAAGACCCTTGATATGAAAATCTAGGCCACGAGAACCAATCGCATCTCCACCAGGCAGAGCAACTTCAGCTCGACCAAGACGTGCAACCAACGGTCCTAAAACATTTATTGATGCACGCATTTTGCGAACGAGGTCATAATCGGCGCGATGTAATGGATTTGTCGGAACTTCTATTGTGAGGGTTGAGCTCTCATGAGTGACAGTGCAGCCCAATCGGCGCAGCAGGTCAGACATGATTTCGACATCGGCGATGGCTGGCACATTTGTAATTGTTGACTTACCGACGGCCAAGAGCGAGGCGGCCATCAACTTTAAGACTGAGTTCTTAGCCCCGCCTACGTGGACTTCTCCAACCAGCCTGGCGCCGCCTTGGATGCGGAAGCGATCGTCCTGATGAAGATCCTGCTGAGGTGCCATAGTGGCATTCTACTTATAAGGTAGCGCCATGGTTAATCTCACGCGTATTTATACAAAGACTGGCGATGACGGCACAACATCTCTTGGAGATATGAGCCGTACATCCAAGAACGATCCTCGTTTAGAGGCATATGCAACTGTCGATGAAGCTAATTCAACGATTGGCGTCGTCCTTTCAACGGATACGTTATCTGATGATGTCCGAGCATTACTTGTGCGAATTCAGAATGATCTCTTTGATGTGGGTGCCGATCTCTGTACGCCCGTAGTTGATGCCCCAGCATTTGAACCACTACGCGTATTAGAATCACAAGTTGTCTATTTGGAAGAAGCAATTGATAAGTACAACTCGGAACTTGAATCCTTGCGTTCATTCGTACTTCCATCAGGAACTCCTGCGGCAGCTCATCTACATGTAGCTCGCACGGTCGTTCGACGTGCAGAGCGTTGCACCTGGGCGGCAATTCATGCGTTTGGCGGCGGAGTAAATCCTTTGACTGCTAAATATCTCAATCGCTGTTCAGACCTGCTCTTTGTACTTGCACGTATTGCAAATAAAGAGATCGGCGATCAACTCTGGGTTCCTGGAGCTAATCGTTAACCTCTAGCGGCTTACGTAGGTGTTGCTAGGAACCATTTCAGTTGTTTGATCCTGATGGCATGTAATTCCAATGGGGACTACTGCGATCGTTCCTGAATAGAGTTCACCCGAAGGTAGCACCAAGGTCACAACTTCTTTGGGAAGAGATTTCTTTGCGAGCGTGCGCAACATTCCCTTGGTCAAGAATGAGCCTGCAATATCAGGATTAGGCGTTATGACCTTTGAATCAATTTCCCAATAGACGCAACCAATGAGCGAAGCCACCTGCAGGCGACCGCATGAGTATTCTTTACATGCCGCAATCGCTTTCGTTAACGCAGAATTACCGGCAGCAACATTCATCATTATTTCAACAGACGGAGTTCGCCAATAAACATCATCCATCACCTTAAATCCAGTTGGTGGCCACTTTGGCGACGGCGAAGCAGCAATTGGATTCTTCTTTTTCTTCACTGGCGCCTTCTTAGAAGGTGATGCTTTCACCGTCGCTTTTGGCGTGGGCGTTGCGCTGGCTTTGACTGTGACTGTCGGTGACGGTGACGGTGACGGTGACGGTGTCGGTGTCGGTGTCATTGTGGCAGCAAGACTTTGCGCAGGAATAAGTGCGAGGCAGAGTCCAAAGATTGAGGCAGTGCGTCTCATCGATCACTCCACCTAAATGTGCGAAGTGAGAATATAAGACCAATGACAAGCCAAATAGAGATAACAAGAAATGATTTACCAATTTCCCATTGACCAGCAACTTCTTGAGAAGCAAATGAGTCTGGGAGAAACACTGAGCGCATTGCCTGAGTCATCCATTTGAGGGGAAATAGTGCGCCAACTTGTTGCATCCATGTAGGGAGCTGGGTGAATATGAAGAAGACTCCACTGATAAATTGCAGAACAATCACAACAGGGGAGACAACGGCAGATGCCCCACGTCCGCTCTTTGGAATGGCGGAGAACGCAATACCAAGGGTAGTTGATGCCGCACTTCCCCAAATGATGAGCCAGGTGAAGGTAAACCACTTGTACGGATCAGTCGGTAGATCAACGCCGAAGAAGAGCACACCTGCGGCAAGTAGGAGTATCACCTGAATAATCATTGTGACAAAAACGAGTATCGATTTGCCGATGAAATAGCTGGTGGCAGCCATGGGTGTGCCGCGCAATCGTTTCAGCGAACCATATTCACGTTCAATGGGAATCATGATGGCAAGATTCTGGAATCCTGAGTTAACAAGTCCAGAGGCAATCATTCCCGCCACAAAATATTGGCTAAAAGTCACACCCGGTGCGATTGACTCTGAAAAAACAGATCCGAAAATCGCCAAGAGGATAAGTGGGAATGCGATGGTAAAAACAACAGATTCACGTTGACGCATGAATTGTCTGATCTCGATATTTCCACGCAAGAGACCGAGCGTCAACGTTGATGGAGTGCGATCTACTTTCTTATCTTTCTTACTCATCCTCGCCTCCAATCATCTCAAGATAAATATCTTCAAGGGTGGCACGCTTAACAATGAGTTCAGGAACTTCTCCACCAAAGCGTGCAGATAGTTCAGCTACAAGCGCAGTTGGATGAGGAGCCTTCTCTTCTTTGACCACACCATTTTCGCGCCAGGAGACATGAGCAAGAGATGTTGCACGCCCACCCAGTTCGGCAGGGGTTGAGACTTCAATAATCTGGCCCTTGTTTATCACGGCTACACGATCTGCCAGAGCTTCAGCCTCATCTAAATAGTGCGTAGTAAGCAAGATGGTGCGACCTTCGCTTTTCAGAGTGCGAATCAGAGCCCAGAAATCACGGCGGGCCTTGGGATCAAAGCCGGTGGTTGGTTCATCAAGAAAAAGTAGTTCTGGATTTCCGATAATGCCGAGTGCGACATCTAAGCGTCGACGTTGGCCGCCTGAAAGAGTGCGAACAAGTGCGCCTTGCTTCTCGTGCAATCCAACAGCATCGATTACCTCTTCTGCATCGCGTGGATTGGAGTAATAATGTGAAAAATGTTTGATGCTCTCGGCAACGGTGAGATCGCCCGCATCATTACTTGTCTGCAGAACAATGCCAATTCGATTGCGCCACTGGCGTGCAGAGAGTCCACCTATAGCTGGATCGGTATCTAAAACCTTTACATCCCCGCCATCGCGACTTCTAAAGCCTTCGAGAATCTCGACGGTGGTTGATTTTCCTGCGCCATTTGGTCCTAAGAGGGCGAATATCTCACCTTGCTGGACGTGCAGATCAACGCCATTGACTGCAGCGAGCTCTCCATAGAACTTCTTGAGCCCTTTGACCTCAATCACCTGGTTCATAAGTGTCACTGTGCCACATTGGAGGCAAAAGTGCGAGAAAATAGAATATGAGTCCGCGCCGTAACTATCCCAAGAAGCGTAAGTCAGGCGACGAGCACCGTGAGATAAACCCCTCAAATCAAAGTTTTGTGGAAGATGAGGATGGCTTGTGGGTTGTCAGACAACTCACAGGATCGGCTGCCAATAAACCATATCGCTGTCCAGGATGTGACCAACTCATTCCAATGGCAACTCCGCATACAGTTGCATGGCGTGATGGTGAAGAAGATTTACGACGTCATTGGCATAACATCTGTTGGAGTAAGCGCCACCATCGTAGACCGAAGAATTTCTAAGGACAAAGACTATGTCGCAACCAATTCGTCCGAGCACAGTGTTGCCGGCAATTCGCACGCCGTTTACTGTGACAACCGCAGACGGTCAGACTCTCATAGGCGAAGTAGCCTCACCAATTGATGGGCGTATTTCGCCGGCAGTGCTGATGCTTCATCCCAATCCAGCAGGCGGCGGGATGATGGATTCACACATCTATAAGAAAGCTGCCAACCGACTTCCTGCAATGGCTGGAATTACTATCGTCCGGTTTAACACTCGCGGAACATCAAGCGAAGCGGGAACGAGTACAGGTGTCTATGACAATGGAGATAGCGAGAAATTCGATGTAGAGGCGATGATCAATTACTGCTTTGATCAGTTAAAGATTGATGAGCTTTGGGTTTGCGGTTGGTCTTTCGGTACAGATTTGGCAATTCGTCACGCTCGCAATCAGCGCATCAAAGGACTGATTCTTCTGAGTCCACCTCTAAAGTATTCACGAGAGTCAGATCTTGATTTTTGGGTAAATGACCCACGAACAATTACAGCGCTCATACCTGAGTTTGATGATTACTTGGTACCAGATGAGGCTCGAAAGAGATTTGCAAAGATAAAACATTTAAAATTGATCGCAGTCGATGGCGGAAAGCACCTGTGGGTTGGAGAACCTTCAGTTCATATTGTGCTTACCGAGATCACGCGAGTCATTGCACCAGAACGATTGCCGCTTGCTCAAGAGATTGACGATTAATTCTTATCTGTTTGCGGGAAGACAACTTCTTCCAGAATCAAGATAATTGAAGCAGCGATAGGCACCGCCAATAAACCACCGATCAGACCTAGGAGAGATGTTCCTAGGAGGGCAGCGATAATTGTTACTGCTCCCGGAACATTAAGTGCGCGCTTCATGATGCGCGGAGTCACTACATAGTTTTCAATCTGTACATAAATAACGTAAGCCACGAGAGCAATTACTCCGTAGAGGAGAGATTGCGTCAGGGCAATTAGCGTCACAATTGCGCTGCCAATGTAATGGCCGATCAATGGAATAAATCCACAGACCAAAACGATCATCGCGATAGCGAATGGGGATGGAAGTCCTAACGCAAAACTGAGTAAAAGGACGAAAATCGAGGCCATAAAGGCGATTGCGATCTGACTTCCAACAAATGAGCCAACTCGAGCGATGATTGCAAAGGTGAGCTTTGATACACGATCACGACGAGTTGCAGGTACAAAGCGCAATCCAAAGTTAGTCGCTTGAGGTAATCCGATAATGAAATAGAGGGTGAGGATCAGCACTGTAATCCCGGTAAATGCACCAGAAAGTACTGTCTTTCCTACACCAATTACGCCACCAAATGCAGAAATGATCAGTGATCCATCGGAGGTGACTTCAGCTAACTTGGTTTGCAAAGTATCAATAATGCCAAACTGTGAGTTGAGATCAGAAATGAGTGGATGACTCTCTAGATCTTTAAGTAGACCGGGAGCTGAATTAATGAGTGAGCTACCCTGTGAGATAACTGGCGGAATAACAACTGCGATAAAGAATGAAACAAATGCAAGAACTCCAACAAAAATGGCACCGACGGCACTTGCTCGCGAGAGTCCTCGTTTTCTTAAAGCCTCAACTGCTGGGTTTAAACCCATGGCGAGATAGAGGGCAAGCAAAATTATGATGAATATCTGACTTGCACTGGCAAGCGCTCTCAAGAGAACGATTGCTAGTAGGGCACCGAGAGTTGCAACGAAACCAAAGTAGAAAGGATTAGTTCTATTTATTGGTGCGCCTGCGATGCCGAATTCTTCTCGCTTAGAGTGTGACATATCTCCATTCTAAGTGTGATCCCTTGATAGATCGGGCTTTCACCCGTGGTTAATGAGAGAATTTGCGCATGGCGCTGCGAATTACCGGACTTGGTGAGGAGATCGCATCCGTCTCAGGATTGCCGTGGCAGATCAGTCTTGAGGAGTGGCCGGAAGATCCCAGCCTCACTGAAAAACGCGGAATTTCTCGACATATTGTTCGACTTGTTCGCTCCACGGATGATGTCGATTCTGAAGTCTATGCAGTAAAAGAGACGGTCTCAGAGTTTGCTAATCGGGAATATCAGGCACTGCGCCAGCTTGCCCATTTAGGCGCGCCTAGCGTGGAACCAATTGCAGTGATAGAGGGCCGTACTGATGAGAACGGTGAGGAGCTTCCCTGCGCGCTAGCAACTCGTTTTCTCCCGTACTCGCTACCGTATCGTGTTTTGCTTAGTGGCAAAGATGTCACTACTCAAGACATTACTTTGATGGCTAACGCGCTAGCTCTTCTTCTGGTCCGCCTACATCTTCTTGGTTTCTGGTGGGGAGATTGTTCACTTTCAAATACTCTATTCAGGCGAGATGCAGAGGGCTTTGCTGCCTATTTGGTTGATGCTGAAACGGGTGAATTTCAAAAGAATTTAAGTGATGGTCAACGTGAGCATGATTTAGAGATTGCTCACTTCAATGTTGCAGCCGAACTTGAAGATCTCTCTTTGTCAGGAGTGCTATATCCAGGAATGGATCCAATTCGAGCAAGTGATGCTGTGATGAAGCGCTATCGCAGAATTTGGGCCACACTTAAAGAGCGCCAGGTCTTGGATCCCAACGATCGTCACGCAGTTGAACGCGCCATGCGCCAGCTTCATGATTTGGGCTTCGCAGTTGAAGAAGTCTCTGTGACTCTAGATGGTGATAGCAAGAAACTTTTCTTTCAACCTAAACTTGTTGAAGCTGGATATCACCAAAATAGATTGCGCGATCTGGTCGGTCTTGAAACTGAAGAGCTTCAGGCAAAACGCTTACTCGCGTCTTTTGATCGTTTCAGGGGACGTGAAAATCTCCCACATCCTCCAATGCATGTATCAGCTAAACGCTGGCTCGATGAAGTCTTCTATCCCACCGTTTCATTGATTCCAGTTGAATTGCAGGGTCGAATCGAGGCTGCGCAGTTTTTCCATGAAGCCCTTGAGCACCGCTGGTATTTAAGTGAGAAAGCCGGCCACGATGTCGGGCTAGAATTTGCAGCGTTGTCCTATATTGCCGATGTGCTTCCATTAAGACGAGATTCAGGGGTTGATGTAGATGTCGCTTCCTCCTAATTTTGGTCAAGCTTTCGACTTAAGTTCCCTCGGAAAACCAGCGCCATCTTCGTCAACGTCACCAACTTTCTCGGCTGGCAAAGCGGTAACAAAGGAAAATTTAGCTTCTGATTTTGTAGAACTTTCGATGACCAAGCCTGTCATTCTTCTCTGTTGGACTACGCGTGCACCTCAGTCACTAGATACCCTTGCGACATTGGACAAGCTCAATAAAGAAGATGGCGGTACCTGGGAACTCGGAAGTATTGATGTTGATGCCGCCCCTGAAGTTGCTGGCGCGCTACAGGCACGCACAGTTCCATACGCAGTCGCACTTGTTGGTGGGCAGCCGATCCCACTCTTTGAAGAGGCAATGTCCGAAAATGACATTAAGTCAGTGATTACAAAACTTCTTACCATCGCAGCCGAGCAAGGTATTGGTGACGCTCCTGAAGAAAAACTCGAGCCAGAAGAGATTGAAGCGCTAGCAGCACTCGAAGCGGGAGATTTGGTTAAGGCAGAAGATGCATATAAGAGATTCCTTGCTCGCATGCCAGCAAATCCATATGCCAAATTAGGATTGGCGCACACGCAACTGCAACTTCGAATTCTCGGTCTAGATCCGGCAAAGACAATCGCTGCCGCAAATAGTGCTCCGAAGGATATTGATAGCGCTCTGGCTGCGGCTGACATGGAAGTGGCAACTGGAAGTGTTGAACCAGCATTTATCCGACTTCTTGCTTTGATAAAAGAAACTTCAGGAGAGGAGAGAGCACGAGTTAAAAATCGCTTACTCGAACTCTTTTCTTTAGTTGATCCAGCTGATCCACGAGTGATCAAAGCCAGAGCGGATCTTGCTAATGCCCTCTTCTAAAACTAGTTTGAGCGTTTCAGATGAGAAGAAATATGTAGGAATACTCTTCTTCCTCTTCGCCGTGCAGATCATGAGTTGGGTACCTCGGTTTCCGGAGGTAAAGGCGAACTTAGGCTTATCCAATGGTGAATTTGGCACTTACTTAAGTTTGGGTTCGGTCGGCGCCGTTATTGCGATGCTTTCCAGTGGTCACTTTGTCCATAAACTCGGGGCAAAGAAAGTTTTGATTATTGCAACACTGAGCATGTGTCTATCAATTAGCGTGATTGTTCATCTGCAATCAGCGCTTGTATTCATTATTGTTAATATGATCAACGGCGGAGCGATTTCCGCTTTTAACATAGCTCTCAATGCTCAGGCATTCCACGCTCAAGATCGAGCTGGAGAACTGATCCTCAGTCGCCAACATGGTTACTGGACGATGGGAGCTGTCGCCACTGCGATATTTTCTGGATTCATGGTCGAGTTCGTTGGAATTGCTCTTCATATCAATGCTCTCAGCGTAGTTGTATTTTTTATTATCTTAGGATTTATAAGAAAATTAGACCCCGAATTGATTAAACCAAGTGCGGAAGAGGAAGATGATTTCGGATTTAAGGATCTCTTCACCTCATTCCGAATTGATTATTTAGTATCAGCAGCTTTGGTCTGTGGAATTATGGTTGAATTCGCTACCGCTGACTGGTCTGCAATTTACGCCAAGGAGACAATTGGCGTACGTGGGTCACTTGCCACCATTCCCTACATCCTTACATTCACCGCCATGATTGTTGGCCGTTTGGGTCAACATCGAATCACACCGTATGTTTCACTCGAACGGCAGATTAAATATGGCAGCGTCATTGGTGGTGTCGGATTTATTGGATTCATCCTAGCTTCGTCAGCGTTGGTAGATCACTCCAAAACAGCGGCGTATATTTGCACACTCATCGGTTTCTCTATTGGCGGCTTCTTTTCAGCAATTCTTTCTCCGACCTTCTTTACCGCGGCAAATAAGCGTTCAACTCAGCCGAGCGCTGTTGTTGTCGGTCAGATGGGTGTTGTGAACGCAATCCTTGTCTTGATTGTGAAGACAATCATCGCCTGGACTGCACAATTCTCTGGATCAATCGCAATAGCGATGATCATTCCTGGCCTGATGTTGATCTCAGTGGCCTTCATGTCGCGTGTAGCAAAAGACCTTTAAACGCGTTCAATCCAGACTGTCGCAAGGGGCGGAACACGAAGTTCTATATAGAGATCTGTATCTACATCGACTGCAAATGATTGATTGTTCACACCGCTACCGCCATATGCGAGGTCATCAGTATTGAGCACCTCGCGCCAGACTCCGGCAGCAGGCATGCGCAGCCGATAACGCTCATGAGGGACTGGAGAGAAGTTTGTAATGCAGACTAGCGGACTTTGATCATCTGACCATCGCGTAAATGCCAATGTGTTTGCCGCACCATCATCGTTGACGATCCAAGAGAAACCTTCTGGGTTTGTATCTTTCTCCCATAACGCCGGATGGCCTTTGTACTCCTGATTAATATGAGCAACGAGATCTTGAACCTGTCGATGCTCGTCATATTCGGTGAGATACCACTGCAGGCCAGCACTCTCACTCCACTCATCATTTTGTGCAAATTCGCTACCCATAAAGAGAAGTTTCTTTCCAGGGTGTGCCCACATGAATCCATAGAGCGCCCGAAGTGTTGCAACTTTTTGCCAACGGTCTCCAGGGAATTTATTTACAAGCTGACCTTTTCCATGAACTACTTCATCATGGGAAAGTGGAAGCATGAAGTTTTCAGACCAGGCATACAAGATTGAGAAAGTTACCTCGTTGTGGTGATATATACGATGAATTGGTTCATGCGAAAGGTATTGCAGAGTGTCATGCATCCAACCCATATTCCACTTAAATCCAAAACCAAGTCCACCGGAGGCGGTCTCACGAGTAACTCCAGCCCACGCTGTTGACTCTTCGGCAATCATCATAATTCCAGGATGGGTGCGATAAGCAGTTGCAGTCGCTTCTTGTAATAGCGCTACCGCTTCAAGATTTTCACGTCCACCAAACTTATTTGGTACCCATTCACCATCTTCGCGTGAGTAGTCGAGGTAGAGCATGGATGCAACTGCATCCACTCGCAGACCATCAATATGGAACTCGGTGAGCCAATAAAGCGCGCTTGCAACGAGGAAATTACGCACTTCGTTGCGGCCAAAGTTAAAGATGTAGGTGCCCCAATCAGGGTGCTCACCTAAGCGAGGATCCGCATGTTCATATAACGCGGTGCCATCAAATCGGGCTAGCGCCCATTCATCTTTTGGAAAATGCGCTGGAACCCAATCGAGAATAACACCGATGCCGGCTTGATGAAGTGTGTCAACGAGATATCGGAAATCGTCAGGGGAGCCAAATCGAGAAGTCGGCGCAAAGAAGGAAGTGACTTGATATCCCCATGATGGACCGTATGGATGTTCTGTCACGGGTAAAAATTCAACATGTGTAAAACCTTGCTCGCTGACGTACTCAACGAGCTCAGCTGCAAGATCTCGGTAGTTTAATCCCAACTTCCATGATCCAAGATGCACTTCGTAGACGCTCACTGGTGATCGCCATGGCTGAAAGTTACTGCGTGCTGTTATCCAATCTTGATCTTTCCAAACATAAGTTGATTCAGTAACAACGGAGGCTGTTAATGGCGGAACTTCTGTCGCATGCGCAAGCGGATCTGCATGATCTACCCATGAACCAGAATCGGTACAGATAGCAAATTTGTACCGAGTATCAACGCCGATGCCCGGGATAAATGTCTCCCAAATTCCCGTTGAACCAAGTCGAACCATGGGATGAGTATTTCTGTCCCAGAAATTATGATCACCAATCAAGCTCACGGCTCGTGCGTTCGGAGCCCATACAGAGAAAGCTGTACCAATAATGTTTCCATCGGTATCGCGGATCAGGTGCGCACCGAGAACATCCCACAATCTTTCATGACGACCTTCAGCAATGAGATGAAAATCGAGCTCACCTAATGTTGAGTGAGGGTTTAGAAATGTAACAGGAGAGATACATTCGGCAGGAGCACTCTCTTGGTTCTTCTTAAAGAACTTCGAGAAGAGAGACACTAGAGATTCACCGCCATGATATGAGCAACTTTTCCAACCGGGCGGCTGGGATCTAGTCGTACGAATGAATGAGGATCCCATTCGTATTGTGCTCCGTCAATAAGGTCAGTGACTTTAAAGCGAGAATCTTTAATTCCGAGCGCAGCTAAATCCCAATGAACTGTTGTTTCTTGCGCATTGAGAGGATCGAGGTTCACTGTTACCAAAATGAGATCGTTCCCCTCACGTTTGCTGTAAGCAATTATCGAATCGTTATCGGAGTGATGGAAGACTAGGTTGCGAAGTCGAGCAAGGGCAATGTGTTTCTTACGGATCTCATTGAGCTTTGTGATGAAAGGGGCAAGAGTGACCTGCATCTTTGCAGCGCCCTCCCAATCACGGATCTTGATCTCGTACTTCTCAGAATCCATGTACTCCTCGCCACCTTCCTTAAAGCGGCGATGTTCATAAAGTTCGTACCCGGCATACATTCCCCACGAAGGTGACAAAGTGCTCGCTAGAACTGCACGCAGGGCAAAGATCGCCGGATTTCCTGATTGCAGATGAAACGGCAAAATATCGGGAGTATTAACCCAAAAATTCGGCCTGAAGAACGCTGATGTATAACGAGATACTTCGGTTGCGTACTCAGTTAACTCAGACTTTGATGTGCGCCATGTGAAGTAGGTATAAGACTGATGGAAACCAGCTTTGCCCAGTGCATGCATCATGGCTGGACGAGTAAATGCTTCGGCTAAGAAAATAACATCTGGATTTTCAGAATTCATCGTTGACATTACATCTTGCCAAAAAGCTGCCGGCTTCGTGTGTGGATTATCCACGCGGAATATAAGAACTCCTTTAGATACCCAGAATCTAATAACACGCAATACTTCGTTAAGAATTCCTTGATAATCGTTATCAAAATTGATGGGATAGATATCTTGGTACTTCTTTGGTGGATTCTCCGCGTATGCGATGCTGCCATCTGGGCGAGTGGTAAACCACTCCGGGTTGCTCGCTACCCATGGATGATCGGGGGAAGCCTGTAAGGCAAGGTCCATTGCAATATCAATCTTCTGCTCTTTTGCGACTGCAACAAAATTCTCAAAGTCAGCCATTGTGCCCAGCTCAGGATTAATTGCATCGTGACCACCTGCACTACCGCCTATTGCCCAAGGAACTCCAGGATCACTTTCAATCGGATTGAGTGAGTTGTTCTTGCCTTTACGAAAGGTCTTTCCAATTGGATGAATTGGTGGAAGATAGAGAACATCAAAACCCATTGCCGCAACAGCAGGTATTCGAAGGGCTGCAGTTTTGAATGTTCCGGATGTGATGTCGCCTTTTGCGTTAACCGTTGCGCCTTCACTTCGTGGGAAGAACTCATACCAGGATCCAACAAGGGCCTTATCTCTATCTGCCCGAACGGGAATCGAATGAGATCGTGATTGAAGTTTTCGAAGCGGATCGTGGCCGAAAAACTCCTTAATCTCAGCAGTCAAAGATTGTGAAAAACGGTTGGCTGGTGCGAGTTTTAGATCGCCAAGTGCCTTGATGGCAGGGGAGAGGAGTTTCTTTGCTGATGGATCTTCTGCGAGTTTTTCTTCAAATATCTTCAAGCCAATTGCGCAGCATAGCTCTGCATCGATATCTGCAGGAATTTTAATCTCGCTATCGTGAAGCCATGTTGCGAAGGGATCATCGAAAGATTCAACGAGGTAAGTGAAATCTCCACGTGCAGGAACTCGAATCCAGGTACTAAATCGATCGCTACCATCTGCGTGATCACGCATACGTGTGCGAGAAAGTTGCACACCGTTATGATCAAAGAGAAGAACATCCGCCCCTAGAGCGTCATGGCCCTCACGAAAGATTGTTGCACTGACTTCAATCTCTTCACCTGCTATCGCCTTAACCGGCACAAACTCCCCACCGAAAAATACCGCTGGTGAGATATCGGTGACGGGGATGCGATTGATCACGATACTAATAGCTGAAGACTCAGCCTGATCCTTCGGTATTGCCAGGATCTGCAGCTGAGATGTCATCAAGACGGTACTTGTTAAGTGCCTCTTGTACGACTGACTCCTTCACGTCACCTGATTTAGCGAGCTGAGCAAGAGTTGCGACAACGATTGACTCAGCATCAACTTTAAAGTGACGACGAAGTGCACCGCGAGTGTCTGAAAGACCAAATCCATCAGTACCAAGAGAGGCAAATTGCTGCGGAACCCACGGAGCAATTTGATCTTGAACAGTACGCATGTAATCACTTACTGCAATGACTGGACCTTGTGCATCCTTCAAGCGATCTGTCAGATATGCACTCTTTTTAGCTGAAGGATTAAGGAGATTGTGACGATCAACAGCCAAACCATCGCGGCGAAGTTCGTTCCATGATGTTACAGACCAAACATCGGCACTAACTCCCCAATCTTTTTGGAGAAGTTCTTGTGCTTTGGTTGCCCAGTTGACTGCAACGCCAGATGCCAAGATTTGCGCATTCTTCTTGCGTTGGCGCTCCCCTGAACGGAAGAGGTAGATACCCTTTAAGAGGCCTTCAACATCGAGGTTTGCAGGCTCTTCTGGGTGGAGGTAAGGCTCGTTATAAACGGTGATGTAGTAAAAAATATTCTCACTGTTGGGACCGTACATACGACGCAGGCCATCTTTGAAGATGTGTCCAACTTCGTATGCAAATGCTGGGTCATAACAGACAACCGCAGGGTTGGTTGAAGCAAGAAGATGTGAGTGTCCATCTTCGTGCTGCAGACCTTCACCATTTAGTGTTGTACGGCCAGCAGTTGCGCCGAGCACAAATCCGCGAGCTAATTGATCGGCAGCAGCCCAGAAAGCATCTCCTGTGCGCTGGAAACCAAACATTGAGTAGAAGATGTAGATCGGAATCATTGGTTCATCGTGAGTTGAGTACGAGGTTCCTACTGCAGTAAATGAAGCTGTTGATCCCGCCTCGTTAATTCCTTCGTGAAGGATTACACCTGATGTTGATTCTTTGTAAGAGAGCATCAGTTCACGATCCACGGCTGTGTACTTCTGGCCGTGTGGTGAATAGATCTTCATTGTTGGGAAGAGTGAATCCATTCCGAAGGTACGCGCTTCATCAGGAATGATCGGAACGATTCGTGAACCAAGTCCTGGATCCTTGACGAGATCTTTGAGCATACGAACAAATGCCATAGTTGTGGCAATCTCTTGATGTCCTGATCCGCGCTTAACGCTGTCGTATACAGAGTCAGCTGGCATTGGAAGCGGCTTTGACTTCGCACGGCGACGTGGAATCGATCCACCTAGTGCGGCACGACGTTCGGCCATGTACTTGGCTTCTTCAGAGTTATCTGCTGGACGGTAATAAGCAGGTGTGTACTTATCTAATTGTGAATCTGGAATTGGAATTCCCAAACGATCACGGAAGGTGACGATATCTTCAAGTGACATCTTCTTCATCTGATGCGTTGAGTTACGTCCTTCGAATGTAGAACCAAGAGTCCATCCCTTAACGGTTTTTGCAAGGATGACAGTTGGCTTTCCATTTGGCTCCATAGCAGCGGTATATGCCGCAAAGAGCTTGCGGTAATCATGTCCGCCGCGCTTAAGTCCCCACACTTGATCATTAGACCAACTTGCAACCATAGCCGCTGTACGTGGATCGCGACCGAAGAAATTATCACGAACATACTGGCCGGACTCAGCTTTATACGTTTGGTAATCGCCATCAAGAGTTGTATTCATCAAGTTAACAAGTGCGCCTTCGCGATCTTGAGCCAGTAGTGGATCCCACTCGCGACCCCATACGACCTTGATTACATTCCAGCCCGCACCAATAAATGTTGATTCAAGCTCTTGAATAATCTTGCCGTTACCGCGCACCGGACCATCAAGACGCTGCAAGTTACAGTTAATGACGAATGTGAGGTTATCTAGACCTTCACGTGAAGCCAGACCAATAGCACCGAGAGTATCGACCTCATCAACTTCACCATCTCCGAGAAATGCCCATACATGTTGTTGGCTTGTATCTTTAATTCCACGGTTCTGAAGATAACGATTAAAGCGCGCTTGATAGATCGCGTTGATCGGTCCGATTCCCATAGACACTGTTGGGAATTGCCAGAATTCAGGCATCAAACGTGGATGTGGGTAAGAAGAAAGTCCGCCACCTGGATGTGAAACTTCTTGGCGGAAACCATCGAGCTGAGTTTCGCTCAGGCGACCTTCAAGAAATGCGCGTGCATACATACCTGGACTTGCATGTCCCTGGAAGAAAATCTGATCTCCGCCACCTGGGTGATCCATTCCACGGAAGAAGTGGTTAAAACCAACTTCATACAGTGAGGCAGAAGATGCGTAGGTAGAAATATGTCCACCGACTCCGACGCCAGGACGTTGTGCGCGATGTACCAACATCGCAGCGTTCCAACGAATGTATTGGCGGATGCGACGTTCAATTGCTTCATCGCCAGGGAATGCTGGTTCATGCTCAGGTGAAATCGTGTTGATGTAATCAGTGTTGCGAAGTGATGAGAGACCGATCTGCTTTTCGTGAGCTCGTTGCAAAAGCTTGAGCATCAAATAACGAGCGCGAACAGGACCTGCATGCTCGAGGGCGGCATCAAAGGACGCTTGCCATTCGGCGGTTTCTGTCGGATCGATATCTACAAGCTGGTCAACGTTCTGATCTGGCGTATCGAAAATTCCACTCATGAGCATATTCTCGCGCTAAATCGCTCACAGGGGAAATCTGCGCGGGCCAACTGGCTAGCAAATCTGGCTCAAACCCTTGTCAAAGTGGTCACATGTGGGATGGACTTAGCCCGTGTCAATGCGAATGGGATTTGCAGCCGGAGAGCTCATTCTCGAAGTGGGATACGGCCCAGATTGTGATGACGTCTTGCGTAGTGAGATTGTTGCGATCACCGGAACTCAACTACTTGAAGGTGAGACCACTGAAGTCGTTGATGCAGTAATTCTTTGGTGGCGAGATGGCGATGGCGATCTTGTCGATGAGTTAATGGATGCGCTGACATATCTCACAGAGACTGGTCCGATCTGGGTCCTCACTCCCAAACTCGGACGCGATGGCCATGTTGAGTCAAGTGATATTCAAGATGCCGCGCCAATTGCGGGGCTTAGTCAAACTTCAACAATTGCGCTCGCACAAGATTGGGCTGGCACTCGTCTAGTGGCACGCAAGGTTGGCAAGCGGTAAGTTTCTCGCATGACTTTAACAATTGGATCAGCAGCACCAGATTTCACACTTATGGACCAACACGGTTCACCAGTCACACTCTCTTCATTCAAAGGCCAAAAGAACGTTGTGATTCTTTTCTATCCATTTGCATTCTCTGGAATCTGCACTGGCGAACTCTGTGCACTTCGCGATGATCTTGCAGCATTTCAAAATGATGACGTGCAGCTCTTAGCAATTTCTTGCGATCCTATGTATTCCTTGCGCGCTTTTGCAGAGCAAGAGGGTTACAAGTTCCCAGTTCTTGCAGATTTCTGGCCACATGGTGCCGCTGCGAAAGATTATGGAGTATTTGATGAAGCACGTGGTTGTGCAGTTCGCGGAACATTCATAGTCGATAAGAACGGCACATTGGTATGGCAGATCGTTAATGGTCTCGGCGATGCCCGTAATCTCGTTGAGTACAAGAGCGCTCTAGCAAGCCTCTAATTACGCCTGCAATAACGCCTCGTTTTCGCACTTTCGCGTATATAAAGTAGTATTCGCAAGTACGAAAGCACGGCCCGGGTGGTTAGCTCAGTGGTAGAGCGCCTCGTTTACACCGAGGATGTCGGGGGTTCGAAACCCTCACCGCCCACCAGTTTCACAAATACATATATGCACACTTTCGCGAGGAGGCATCATGAAGGCCACGCTCAGCGATCAGCGCGCAATTCTAGATATTCAGAACTTTGACTTCACCCAAGCAACACTCAATAACAAGGCAACAAACCTTCCAGAGATTGCAGCTATTCACTCACTGACAATTAAGGCAAACAATGCTCGTGATCTACGAATTGCTGCCGAGACCGAACTCAGTGATGTGAAGCGTGAACTCTCTCGTGCCGAAGGTGATGTTGAGCAGATTGTCACACGCATCAATCGCGATGAGACTCGCCTCGGATCAGGTACCGGTGCTCCAAAGGAACTTGAACAACTCCAACATGAACTCATTTCATTGGCAGGACGCCGAGCAGAGTTGGAAGAGATCGAGCTCGAAATCATGATGCGTATAGATGTCATTAAAGAGCGCATCGCAGAGCAAGCAGAGCAAGAGAGTTCACTTGCCGCAGAGATCACAGAGCTTGAGATAAAGAAGGCTAATGAAATGACTGTCATCTCAGCTGAATTAGAGACAATTACAGCAGAGAGAGCATCTGTTGTTGCATCAACGAATCCAGAGCTTGTAGCCCTTTACGAAAAAATTCGTGCTTCAAACAACGGTACTGGTGCTGCCGCCCTTGTCGGCAACCAGTGCAAAGGTTGTCACCTCACAATTAACACTATTGAATTGCAGCGCATCGCAGGCCTGGCCGAAGATGAAGTAGTTCGATGTGAAGAATGTCGGTGCATCTTGGTGCGTGATCACTAACCATGGCACGCACATTTAAACTCACCGCTGACGGTGGATCTCGCGGAAACCCAGGGCCAGCAGGTTATGGCGCTGTAGTGAGCGAAAATGGAAAGATCGTTGCAGAGCTCTTTGATGTCATTGGAATTGCTACAAATAACGTTGCTGAATACAGCGGATTACTCGCTGGTTTAACTCACATTCATAGCCTTGATCCAACTGCAGTAGTGCAAGTTGCTATGGATTCAAAACTTGTCGTAGAACAGATGTCAGGTCGCTGGCAGATCAAGCATGCAGATATGCGCGAGCTCGCAAAGAAGTGCCGTGATGCTCATCCAGCGTCGCTAGTGACTTATTCATGGATTCCACGGGATGAGAATTCGCATGCAGATCGTTTAGCTAACAAGGCTCTCGATGGAGAACAGGCTGATTCACCTGCCACCACAATTCAGGAGAATTACCTTACCGATCGCCTTCGCAGCAATGAAGATCCGACGATGATCTACTTCGTTCGTCATGGCGAAACTATCCTGACACCCCTCCGCAAATTTTCCGGCACTGGTCCACTTAATCCTGAACTTACCGAAGAGGGTCATGTGCAATCTGCAACTGTTGCAAAAGAGATTGCAAAGATTAAGCCAGATGTGTTGATTGCATCTCCTCTGCAGCGAACTCGTCAAACGGCAGAAGCTATTTCGGCTGCAACTGGGCTATCAATTGTCTTTGATGAAATTTGGTATGAACTATCGTTTGGTAGTTGGGATGGCCTTACCAATGATGAGGTGCGAGCGGAGTATCCAGAGGATTATCAAGCCTGGCTTAACTCATCTGCACATGCACCTGGCGGAGGAGAGTCCTATGATCAGGCTCGCGTACGTGTGGAAGCTGCAATGGAAAAGTTACTTGCAGAATATCCAGGACAGAAAGTTTGCGTTGTCACACATAACGGTGTGATCAAAAGTGCCGTAAGTATTGCCTTGCATGCACCACATGATGCTGTTTTCCACATGGACGCAACACCTTGTTCAATTACATCAATTTCAATGTGGCCATCTGATGGATTACGTGCACTGAGAAGTTTTTCTGAGCGCGGCCACTTTCGTTAAATCCCTGCTGCGTGCCCTTCACAGCGCGGATCAGAACCAATTGCAAAAGTTCCTTGAGGTAAAACTTCCAGCAACTGCGAAGATGAACCATGGCCCCAAGCAGGTAACTCATGAACTTCGTGACCTTTAGCTTTTAACTCATTGATGACAGAGGCAGATACCCGATTTTCAATCTGAAGCACACCTTGTCCAGATTCCTCTGCAGAGCTTTCACCCGGTGCATTCAAATGCTGCCAATGAGGAGCCTCAATCGCTTCCTGAACGTTGAGCTTAAGATCAATAACGTTTGTGATGAGCTGCAAATTAGTCTGCACTTGAATATTTGCACCCGGTGTTCCTCCGACAAGATAGAGCGAACCATCTGCGCGACAAGCCGTGAATGCGTTGAGAGTATGCGCGGGGCGTTTTCCAGGAGCAATTATGTTGGGGGATTGAGGGTCAAGTGAGAATCCAGTGAGGCGGTTATTGAGAATAATTCCTGTCTCAGGAATTACCCATGAGCTACCAAATCCGTGGAAGACCGACTGAATCCAAGAAACAGCGTTACCTTCTGAATCTGCGACTAAGAAGTAAGTGGTGTCACTGCCTTCGCTCACCGGTGCAATATCGGTGGCCGCTGTACCCATTGAAATCTGGGCAACCCGCTTATCGATGTTCTCTTTCGACAAAATCTTTGCAACATTCACATCAATGAACTCTGGGTCGGCCAAGATTGCATTTCTATCGGCAAAGCCCACCTTCTTTGATTCAACACCAAGATGAATCCGATCAGATTCACTCATAGCACCAACATCAAATCGCTCGTTGATCAAGAGCTCTTCCATCAAAATCATCCCTTGAGTCGGAGGTGGCTGGCCATAGATCGTGATATCGCGATATTTAATTGCAAGAGGATCCAATACACGAGTTGTGTGTGCTTTCAAATCTTCGGCGTTAAACCAACCGTCCGAGCCTTTAACAAGTTGCTCTGCAATTCGACCCTCGTAGAAAGCTTCTCTTCCACCTTCTGCAATTTCGCGCAGCGATCGTGCCAAATCTTTCTGCACGACCAGATCTCCTGGTTTTGTATCTGTCGATACGCCCATAGCTCTAAACATTGATGTGTCTGGGGCTATCGCTAAGTGCCCAGCTATCCTTTTAACAAACCCTGCATTGGCAGCAAAACCATTCTCGGCATAATCAATGGCCTGCTCCAGCAATTGAGCAAACGGTAACTTTCCATATCTTTCATGAGCTTCAAACCACGTCGAAACCAATCCTGGAACAGTTCCAGACTTATATCCGTGAAGAGGCATGCCATCTGCATACGCCGCTGGCGTAGCAGCGTGTGGGGCTTCGCCACTTCCATTAAATGCCAGGTTGGTTTTGCTCGCTGCGTGGTGGGTAACAAGAAAAGCATCTCCACCTAAATGTGATGCACCCGGCTCAACCACACAGATAACTGCACTGAGAGCAATCGCTGCATCAATAAATGAGCCACCTTGCTTTAGAGTTGAAATCGCAGCGCTAACAGCCAAAGGTTGGCTCGCAGCTGCGCCTCCGTTACGGGCATAGACTAAACTTCTACCTGTTTGCATTCGTGAACTCTGTCTCATCCCCCGTTTGATTGCAAGATAAAATCAAAATTTTGCCACGTTGCGTTTGCATAGACCAACACTCTGCACTTAGTATGAGGCCACGTTAAGGGGAGTACCTCGTTCAGCATCTTCGTCAACACGGATAGAAATATCCCGGAGCTGCGACCACATAGTGGTTGAGGGAGACCTTGGCTCCAGGCCCCTTTAACGAAATTGGTGTATTGATGGATGTCAGTCTTTTAACTTGGTCCCTTGTTGTCGCTGCAATTCTTGCACTCGTTGCCGTTGACTTGTTAACAATCAGCCGTAAACCTCACGATGTGTTGTTTAAAGAAGCAGCCGCAATGTCTGTCTTCTACATCGCACTAGCCGTTGGCTTCGGTGTGTGGGTCTGGCAGACCGCTGGTTCTCAATTCGGAACCGAATACTTTGCCGCCTACTTGGTAGAGAAATCTCTTTCAGTAGATAACCTGTTTGTCTTCATCATTATTTTGGCTCAGTTCAAAGTGCCATCAATTTTCCATCAACGCATTTTGATGTTTGGTGTAATTCTTGCACTAGTTTTGCGTGCGATTTTTATCGCTGTCGGCGCCGCAGCCCTGGCTGCATTTAGCTTCACCTTCGTTATCTTTGGCGCAATCTTGATCTGGACAGGTGTCGGTCTATTCAAGCACTGGGATGAAGATCCCTCAGCCGACGACAACGCCCTCGTAAAGCAAGTAAGAAAGCGCATTGCGATGACTGATGAATACGATGGTTCAAAGATGTTCACTCGCCTCAATGGAAAGCGACTTGCAACGCCAATGTTCTTAGTGATGATTGCGATTGCCACTACCGATCTTCTCTTCGCACTTGACTCAATCCCAGCAACCTTTGGCGTTACCCAAGAACCATTCTTAGTCTTCGCCGCAAACGCCTTCGCACTCCTTGGCCTCCGCGCGCTCTACTTCTTGCTCAAGGGCTTGCTGGACAAGCTGGTTTACCTATCTCTTGGCCTATCGGTAATCTTGATGTTCATCGGAGTTAAGTTGATCATGACGTATCTCCACGAGATTTGGTATGAAGTACCAAAAATTCCTATCGCTGTGAGCCTGTCAGTGATTGCCTCGATTCTCATTATCTCCACGATCGCAAGCGCGATAAAAGTGAGGCGTGACCCAGCTGCTCAGGCTCACGCCGGACGAATATCAAATGCGAAGCCAGACCGTAAAGGCTCAAACGAGGAAAAATAATTTCCTTGTTGTTCTGATTGGCCGTATCCTTTACTAAGAAGAGTCGCCCGGATCACCGCGTTACCAGCCAGATTAACTTCCAGTTGGTACCGAGGAAAGTCCGGACTCCAAAGAGCAAAGTGGTGGGTAACGCCCACCCGGAGCAATCCGCGGGACAGTGCCACAGAAAATTACCGCCAATGAAAATTGGTAAGGGTGAAAAGGTGCGTGTAAGAGACCACCGCATCTGCAGTGATGTAGATGGCAAGGTAAACCCCACTTGGAGCAAGACCAGATAGATAGCGTTTAGTGCTGCTCGCACAAGTTATCGGGTAGGTTGCTTGAATCTGTTAGCAATGACAGATCTAGATGGATGGTGATCGGTTCGCAAGAACTACAGGATCCGGCTTATAGGGCGACTCTTCTCTATAATAACCCCATGAAATCAATGACATGCAATCAGATCGGGAAATCGAACGTGAAGTATCTAACCGACCTTCTGGTAAAGCTAAGTAAATAAATGTCGCTTCGCATTGAAACAGAGCGCCTAATTTTGCGACCAATGCTCATAGGTGATTTAGAAGATCTATTTGAGTATCAATCAAATCCAGAAATAGTGCGCTACATCCCATGGCCGCCTAGAACCGTCGCGCAGGTTGAGGCAGCGGCCTTAAAAACTATTGAAACTGGAAAGTTTAACCTGCTGGAAAGTAATGATTACATAGTTCTAGTCTGGGAGTTAAAGGACACTGGCAAAGTTATTGGAGAGTCCAGTATGGGTTTGATTTCAAAGGAACATAAAACATCTAACATCGGCTGGATAACTCATCAAGGGTTTCAGCGCCAAGGTTATGCATTCGAAGCCACAAAAACATTATTAGATTATGCATTCAAGAACTTTGATTTACACCGAGTAATTGCAGATATTGATATGCGGGTTCCAGAATCTGCATATCTTGCTGAAAAGCTAGGAATGCGGCGGGAGGGCAGTTTTATTGAAGGTGAGTTTTTTAAAGGCGAATGGTGCGATATGTGGCTGTACGCAATTTTAAAAAGAGAATTTCACGCTTAGATTTCAGTTTTGAAAGGCAAATTTCTTACTTGTTATAAGTGGGCGACTCTTCTTTAAATTAGTGATTAGTGACCA
>Ga0208596_1000109_pt1 | contig 27027 bp, 20 predicted proteins | sample LakMenEpi12Jul11_FD_150686 | JGI IMG/M metagenome (GOLD analysis project Ga0208596, IMG submission 150686) | Freshwater microbial communities from Lake Mendota, WI - 12JUL2011 deep hole epilimnion (SPAdes) | ecosystem: Environmental > Aquatic > Freshwater > Lake > Epilimnion/Euphotic zone ...
GCATGCAGCATGCGCTGCATCTGCTGCGCGACAAGCGGATCCGCATCAGCAAGGTCGCTGAGGCGGTGGGGTACCAGCACCAGGGCACTTTCGCATCGGCGTTCAAGGCGCACTTCGGGATCCGTCCGAAGGACGTCCGACTACCGCCTGAGCCGGAGGTCGAAGCCTCAGCGCACGGCGAGCGTGCGTTGGCGATCGGGAAGCCTGGCCGGTGACCGGGGGCCAGATCCGTCAGCGATCTGCCGGTTCAACAGCGGGCGGCGTCCGCCGCTGCCAGAGCAGCGCCGGCAGGATGCAGGCCAAGGCGATGCCCAAGGCCATGGCGCACATCGATACGACCCGGGTGTAGTCGCCCGACTCGCCGAGCAGCCGCGCCGCAAGGGCCGGCCCGATCGCGACGCCGCACATCTGCGCAACAGTCGCGTACACCACGAGCTTGCCCGTCCGATCGAAGCTCGAGATCGCCGACAGCAGATACGGATGGGTGTGGTTCCAAAAGAACGCAAAAGCGAATGCGCTCACCGTGAAGGTCAGGGCGGTGAGATGCCCCTCGAGCAGCAGCAGCGCGCCGACGGTGGCCAGCAGCCCCGCCGTGATCGGCCACAGACGCCCGAGGCGGTCACCGGTCACCACCACCAGCAGTCCGCCCAGGATGCCGAAGATCTGTGAACTGGCGAGCGCGCCCGAGATCGAGGATTCCGCGACGCCACCCGCTGCTGCGATCAGCGAGAAATACGCCCAAGCGCCCATCATGCCGATGAAATAGAAACCGAGCGTGAGGACAGTGACCGGCCGTAGGCGCGACGGCAGCGTATGCAGCACGCCGGACGCCGCATCGGCCCGGGCATCGGACTGCGCATCGACCGACGCCGCGGCATCGCCACCTGCGGTGGCCGGTACGGCCCCGGTGGCGAGCAGCCCGATGAGCGCAAAGGCTGCGTAGAACACGAGGCCGCCCGCGAGACCGAACTTCGCGTAAAGCACGGGTAGTACTGTGAACGCCACTGCGCCATACATCAGCAGCGTGGTCAGCAGCCAACCGAAATTGCGCTCGCGCTTGGCCGTCATGCCGACCATGGCATACGCGATCGGCACCACCATGCCAGGCGCCATTCCGCAGACGAAGCGCACGACCGCCAACGCCGTGAAATCGGTGACGAATATGCTGACCAGGTTGCCGACGACCAGCAGCGCGAGTGCGAAGCGCACCAGCCGGCGCCATTCGATCTTGTGGACGAAGAACAGCAGACTGATGGCCGCCAGCGCCTTGCCAAGGGCCTCGGCCGCCTGCACATAGCCGGCCTGTGCAGGCGACAGCTGCGCCCACTTGACCATCGCCTCGACGAACACCGGCGCCGTGATGAAGGCCTGCGGTGCGCTCAGATGGATGACGAGCGCTGCGATCAAGAAGCCGAGCGTGTCGGATCCCGATGCCGCGCTGCGCGATACCGGATGTACGCTCAAGGCAGCGGCCGGATCTTCGGTGCGCGACCAGGCGGATACAGCGACGGGATGCGCAAGCCCCCGAAGACCTCGTAGGCGGTCAGTTCGTTCGGGTCCTCGATGATGGCCTCGAACAGCACGTCCTTGGTCGCGTGGTCGTACTCGCGGATGCGGCCATAGCTCGGCACCTCGTTGAGGTACTTGCCGGCGTCCGACTCGTCCACACCCAGACCGCGCTCACGGTCGGCGCAGATGGCGTCGACGATGAACATGTTGCCGGTCTTCGGCAGGCGCCGCGCGTCGCTCATGGCCCACGAGAAACACGAGCCGGGGATCGGCCCGTCATGCGACGACCAGACCTGCCGCACCGTCATCGCCTTCTCGTCGACCTTGTACTCGACGCCGCGGCTGAAGGACTTGTCGGGCGCCATCCAGGGCTCGGGCGGACGCGCCCGCAGGAAGCCGTTGTCGTAGACCACGATCGTGCCGAAGGCCGTGAGCTGCGGATTGTGCTGGTGCGACGGCCAGAGGAACGGCTGGCCGACGGGGCGCAGCACCTTGTCCTCGAGCGCGCCCCAGCCGCCGGGACGGCCGAGGATCCACTTCACCTTGCCGCTCTTGCGGTCGATCTTCAGGATCGCTTCCTGCGTGCGGAACGACACCAGCACCGAATCGTCGGCGGCGTCGTACGACACGCCGTTGCCGTGCGTCCAGTCCGCATGGTCGGGGAACCCGCGCGTCGGCCAATAGGCGTTGGTCGCCTCGTAGCCGATGCGAAACGGGTCGATATGGTCCCAGGCGCTCCAACGCCACAGCACGGCGCCGGTCTTGCGGTCGATCTCGATGATGTCGTCGCCCATCACCATGCGGTCGCGGCGCTTCGAGAGGTCGAAGGCGTCGTCGTAATAGCCCTTGACCATGCGCGCGTTGGCGGTGAGCGCGAGGAAGTTGCCGTTCGGCATCTCGTGCGGCTGGTGGTGCAGCGTCTGCACGTCGATGCCCACGCCCGCGCTGGAGGTGATATCGGGGTTGCGCGCGGCGTACCACTGGTTCACGACGTTGCCGAGCAGGTCGATCTCGAGCGTGCGGTTGTCGGCGCGGTGGAACAGGATGTTGCCGTCCTCGAACTGGTCGATGCCCGAGATGCGCGATTCGGATTCGTAGCGCCAGACGATGCGCCCGTGGTCGTCGAGGACGACCAGCGCGCCCCATTGCCGCATGAAGTTCAACTGGCCCGCGCTGCGGTGTGGCGGCCGGATCGGTACCGCGCGGCGCAGCACAAACAGCGTGTAGCCGGGCTCGGTGCGCCCCGGGGAGGTCTTGGTGACCCGGATGCGCGGGCCCGCGTAGGCCGCACTCGCCATCGGCTGCGGGACGAAGACGAGCTTGTTGGGGAAGCGGGCGGTCTCGCCGGCCGCGTTGCGGATCGTCACGAAGATCTCGTGCCGCACATCGGCCTCAAGACCGAGCAGCGGGATGCCCTTCGACGGATCCCAGGACGGATCGAACTCCATCTCCCAGCGGCGCGAGCGGTCGTCGATGCTCACGATGGTCGTCACGGGCTGGTCGGCGGTGAAGCGCAGCATGCCGACCATCGGCGCACGCAGGTTGGCGTTCGGCCCCACCGTCGGACGCTTGGTGAAGGTCGGAGCCGCCGCCTCGAGCGCACCCGGCAGGCAGAGCGCCGCACAGGTGGCGAAAAGCAGGCGGGCAGAACGGAACATGCTGCGGGGTCTCATGTCATCACCTCGGCGGAGCGGTCACAGGGACTTGAGCGCGGCGTCGATGCGCCGCAGCGCATCCTCGAGCTCCGCGGCGCTCAACACGGTGGAGACGAAATAGCGGTCGCCGCGTCCAGGGTAGAGCCCCTCGCGGATCAGCAACTGCCGGAACCGGCGCGCCTTCGGCAGGTCGGCATGCTGTGCCAGCTCGCGCGGCGAATGGGCGACAGCGAGATCGGTGAAGTGAACGCAGAACACGCCGCGCACGCCCTGCACCAGCGCCGCATGGCCGTGCCGCCGCGCGCGCTCGCGGATGCCTTCCATCAGCGCGGCCTGCATCGTGTCGATACGGCGGAACGCCGCGCCGTCGTCGCGCTCGAGCATGGTGAGCGTGGCGATGCCGGCGGCCATGCTCACTGGTGCGGCGTTGAAGGTGCCGGCATTGACCACGCGGTTGACCCGCAGCAGGTCGAGGATATCGCGCCGTCCGGCCACCGCCGCGAGCGCCATACCCCCTGCCAGTGCTTTGCCGAAGGTCGAGAGGTCGGGCGTGACGCCATAGTGCTGCTGCGCGCCGCCGAGACCCATGCGGAACCCGGTGATGACCTCATCGATGCACAGCAGCACACCGTGCCGCGTGCACAGCTCGCGTACGCGCTCGAGATAGCCCGGACGCGGCAAGCAGCAACCGCCGTTGGTCATCGCCGCTTCCATGATGACGAGCGCGATCTCGTCGCCACGCTCGCTCAGCAAGGCTTCCAAGCGCTCGATGTCGTTCCAGGGGATCTTGAACGACTCCTCGAACGCCACCGGCGAACGGCCCTCGGTATGCATCGGGTCATCGACGCTCTCGATGGCGTGCGGCGCGGCGCGCATGTCCGGGTTGCTGCGGCCGCCGAGCACGTTGTCGATCCAGCCATGGTAATTGCCGTCGAAGCGCACGAAGCGCGGACGGCCGGTGAAGGCACGCGCGAGGCGGATGACGAGCTGCACCGCCTCGGAGCCGCTGGTGACGAAGCGCACCTGTTCGGCGCAGGGCACATGCTGCACGACCTTCTCGGCGAGCGTCACCTCGTGCGGGGTCTGGAGCATGCCGGCGGCGACGTTGAAGATCTGATCGAGCTGCGCATGCACCGCCGCGAGGTACTCGCGGTTGCCGTGGCCCCAGATGTTCGGGCCCATGCCGAGCGCGAGGTCGATCAGCTCGCGGCCATCGACATCCCACATCCGCTGGCCTTCGCCGCGGACCACGAACACGGGCGGCTCATCGGCCGCGCGCAGATTGCTCTGCCGGCCGGGCATCACCCGCCGGGCACGCTCGGCAAGGGCCTTGGTGCCCGGACCCAGCTCCCATCCGCCGGACTGATCGGAAGTCATCAACTCCCCCCCTCGATGAATCGATGCACCGGAAGCCTATGACCGGTCTGCGAGCGGCGGCGCACCCAAGCCGGTGACAGATTTCAGTTTTTGGACGGAGCGGCATCGCACGCGCCGATGCAGCGGGTTTCCGCGCGCGACCGTGCTGCTATCCTCGCATGATGTCACGCCCGCACTTCGAACATGTCGGCCTGACCGTCGGCGACCTCGACCGGATGGTCGCGTTCTTCACCGAGATGCTGGGCTTCGAATTGAAAGCGCGGCTGCAGCCCATCGACCCCGGAGCCGTGGCCGGCATCACCGGCATCGGCAGCGCGGTCGTCGCGGAGATCGCCTATGTGGCCAAAGGCGACACGACCTTCGAGCTGCTGCAGTACCGGGAACCGGCGCCGACGCGGTCGGCGCTGCGGCCCTGCGACCCGGGCTACATGCACTGGCTGGTCGCCGTCGACGGGTTCGCGGAGGGCGTCACCCTCGCTGCGCGCTACGGCTTCGCGCCCGTCAGCGAGCCCTACCTGATCGCGGCGGGACCCAACGCCGGCAAGCTCGGTACCTACCTGCGCCACCCGGATGGGTTCTCGCTCGAGATCATCGGTCCACGCGTCCCCTGACGCCCTCGGCCACATCGGCCGCCGCGGCTTGCTTCACGCCGATCGCCGCGCGAGCGGCAGCACATCGACCAGCGCGAGCCGCTCGCGCAGCAGCCGCTCCATCAGCCCGGCTTTGACGCGCGCCGCACCGGGGTTGTTCCAAAGATTTCTCAGTTCGTGCGGGTCGGCCTCGCGGTCGAAGAGTTCACCCTGCGGATCGCCGTGCCACAGCGTCAGCCGCCAGCGACCGTCGACGAAGGTCGTGAGCCTCGTCGGGCCGAGCTCGCCCATGTGGATGCCGAGTTCGTCCTCTTCGATGACCACACCGTCGCGCCCGGTCTGCGGCTGGAACAGGTCGACGCCCTGCACACCGACCGGCACCGGCACCCCCGCCCGGCCGAGCACGGTGCGCGCAAGGTCGAGCGTGCTCGTCGGCCGATCGACCACCGCGGGCGCCGGGTCGCGCGGGTCGCGCCACAGCAGCGGCACACGGATCAGGCCCTCGTAGTGGAAGCCCTGCTTGAAGATCAAAGAATGGTCGCCCATCAGGTCGCCGTGGTCGGAGGTGAACACCACCACGGTGTCGTCCGCGAGGCCGAGCCGCTGCAGCGCCGACATGACGCGCCCGACGGCGTCGTCGACCATCGTGATCGCGCCGTAATTGAGCGCGATCGCCTGCCGCACCGCGGATTCGTCCACGAACTGGGTGCAGAAACGGCCTGGCACGAAGCCCGGTTGCGAACGCAGCGTGCGCAACCTTCGCAGCAACGCCGGCTCCTCGGGATCGACCTTGCCGAACGACGGTGGCAGCGCGACATCAGCCGGGTCGTACAGGTCCCAGTAGCGTCCGGGCGGCGTGAACGGATGGTGCGGATCGGGGAACGAACACTGCAGCATGAACGGCCCGCCATCCCGTGCGGCGGCGAAGCGCTCCAGCGCAGCGATGGTGCGCTCCTCGACGAAGGTCGTCGGATAGAGTTCCTCGGGCACCGCGGTGCGCCAAGCCTGCGGTGCCTGCGTGTCCGCAGACAGGGCGTTGGCGGGTCCGATCAGCGCATCGATGCCTGGCAGCCGTTCGCGCGCCCAAGCGCGGTAATGCCCGCTCACCTGGTCGGCGTGGCCGCAGGCGAACTCCACCTGCTCGAAGCCGTAGTACGGCAGGTCGACGCTGCGCGACGGGTCGGCCGTCCACAGCTCTTCGCGTTCGGCGAGGTAGCGCGGGTCGTCGGAGAGATCCGGCACCGCGGTGGGCCAGGCCTCGCGCGCCAGCCCCTCGGGCCGCATCGCGGGGAACAACAGCGGATCGGGCACTTCGCGACGCGACTGCGTCTGCAGATGGGCCTTGCCGATGAGCGCGGTGCGGTAACCGGCGCGCCGAAGCACCTCGGGGAAGGTCACCGCCCCGAGCGGCAGCGGCACGCCGTTGTGCCGGACGCCGTTCACCGAGGGCATGCGGCCGGTGAGCATCGCCGCGCGGTTCGGCATGCAGATGGGATTGGTGACGTAGCAGTGCTCGAAGCGCCGGCCCTGTGTCGCCAGCGCGTCGATATGCGGGGTGCGGACCAGCCGGTTCCCATAGCAGCCGAGATGGTCAGCCCGGTGCTGGTCGGTGATGATGAACAGGAAGTTGGGGCGTGCCACGGACAGACCATAAACCATCTGGTCGGGTCATTGGACCACCGATCCGGCTCGCGGTGACTTGCGACTTGCGAGGAAGGGCCATTGTTTTCGGAATTGGGATGGGCGGCGCACGGCCGAGGCCGCAGCACCGACTGGACAGGCGACACTAGGCAGCGCGGGATCCGCCCCCCGAGGGTTCCGGCTGTATGGAGGTACACCCGACATGGACCATGACGATCTGCTCGGCGCGTACCGCCGCCTGCGCCTGCTGCGCGAGTTCGAGGAGCGCACTCGCCTCGAGTTCCAGACCGGCCAGATCGCGGGCTTCACCCATCTCTACGCAGGGATGGAAGCCATCGCCGTCGGCGTCTGCGAGCACTTGACCGACGAGGACCGCATCATCAGCACGCACCGCGGCCACGGCCACTGCCTCGCCAAGGGCTGCGATCCGGCCGCCATGATGCTGGAGCTGTGGGGCTCCACCGACGGCCTGTGCCGCGGCAAAGGCGGCACGATGCACATCGCCGACTTCAGCCGCGGCATGCTCGGCGCCAATGCCGTGGTCGGTGCCGGCGCCCCGATCGCCGTCGGCGCCGCGCTCGCCGCATCGATGACCGGCGCGTCCTGGGTCGCTGTGTCCTTCTTCGGCGACGGCGCCACGAACATCGGCAGCGTCTACGAGGCGATGAACCTCGCGGTGGTGCTGAAGCTCCCGAAGATCTTCGTGATCGAAGACAACGGCTGGGGCGAGATGACGCCGATCGCCGATGTGGCCGGCAACCGCGACCTCGCCGCGCGGGCCGCCGCGATGGGCATGCCGGCGGTGTCGGTCGACGGCGTGGACTTCTTCGCGGTGCACGCGGCGGCGGGCGAAGCCATCGCACGTGCGCGGCGCGGCGGCGGCCCGTCCACGCTCGTGGCGAGCGCGCCGCGGTTCTACGGCCACCACGAAGGCGACCCGCAGCTCTACCGCAGCCGCGAGGAGATCGCCGAGCTGCGTCGCCGCGAGGACTGCCTGCCGCGCTTCATCGAGCGCGTCACCGCCGAAGGTTCGCTCACCGCCGCCGAGATCGCGGCGGTCGATGCGGACATCGCGCGCATCATGGACGACGCGGTCGCGAAGGCGAAAGCGGGTCCGCGGCCCGTCCCCGGAGACGTGTTCGATCACGTCTACGCCCGTTACCGCTGAAGGCGACAGACATGACCATCAAGAGCATGCGCGATGCGCTGAACGAGGCCCTGCACCACGAGTTCGAGCGGGACCCGCGGGTGTTCCTCATCGGCGAGGACGTCGGCGGCTTCGAGAAGGACGGACAGCCGGTCGAGATCGGCGGCGTGTTCGGCGTCTCGAAGGGCCTGTACCGCAAGTACGGCCGCAAGCGCGTCATCGACGCACCGATCTCCGAGGCGGCGATCATCGGCGCCGCGTCAGGCGCCGCGCTCTGCGGCATGCGCCCCATCGCAGAGATCATGTTCGCCGACCTGACGGCGGTGTGCTTCGACCAGATCGTCAACCAGATCGCCAAGTTCCGCTACATGTTCGGCGGCCAATGCGCCTGTCCGGTCGTCATCCGCATGACCACCGGCGGCGGCCGCAACGCGGGCGCACAGCACTCGCAGACCTTCTACCCGATCTTCACCAGCTTCCCCGGCCTCAAGATCGCGGTCCCATCGAACGCCTACGATGCCAAGGGCCTGTTGATCAGCGCGATCCGCGACGAGGATCCGGTGCTGTTCTTCGAGCCCAAGGTGCTCTACACCGAAAAGTGCGAGGTCCCGGACGAGGCTTACGCCATCCCGTTCGGTGAAGCCGCCATGCCGCGCGAGGGCGAGGACGTCACCCTCGTCGCGTTCGGCCAGTCGGTGAACTGGGCGGTGCAGGCCGCCGACGAACTGCGCAAGACGCGCGGCATCCGCTGCGATGTCATCGATCCGCGCACGCCCTCGCCGCTCGACGAAGAGACCATCCTTGAGAGCGTCGCCGCGACCGGGCGGCTGGTCGTGATCGACGAATCACCGCCGCGTTGCGGCCTGACGACCGATGTCGCCGCATTGGTCGCCGACAAGGGGTTCCGCGACCTCAAGGCGCCGATCAAGACCGTCACCGCACCGCATACGCCGGTGCCCCAGGCGCGCGAGCTCGAGCGCGCCTACCTGCCGAACCCCCGCCGCATCATCGCTGCCGTCGAAGAGGTCCTCGCATGAGCGCACGCATCGTCGCTGTCGTGGTCCCCAAGTGGGGCCTCGAGATGACCGAGGGGACGGTGTCGTCGTGGCTCAAGCAGCCCGGGGACATGGTGGCGCGCGGCGAACCGCTGATCGAGATCGAGTCCGAGAAGATCGTCAACAGCCTCGACGCGCCGGCGGAAGGCATGTTGCGCCGTATCCTGCTCGACGCCGGGAACATCGCCGCCGTCGGCTCGCTGATCGGCGTGATCGCCGATGCGTCGGCCTCCGAGGACGACCTCGACCGTTTCATCCGCGATTTCCGTCCGCCCGATACCGGGGATGCAGCGGCATCCCCCGCCGTGACGACGTCGGCCGCGACGCCCGCCAGCGCCGCGCAGACCGGCGCCGCGCCGGACGCCGGCGTCGTGCGCGTCAGCCCGCCGGTGCGCCGTTTGGCGGAAAGCCTCGGCGTATCGCTCGCAGGTCTGCGCGGCACCGGCCCGAACGGCCGCATCCTGCAGGAGGACGTGGAGCGCGCAGCGCGTGGCAGCGCGCAGGGCGACGCGTCGGGCAGCTCAGCGCCTGCGAGCGCAGGTTCCGCCCCGAACGCCCCGGCCGCCCCGACCGTCGAGACGCCGCGCCTCGAGCCCTGGAACGCCACGCGGCGCGCCATCGCGCGCCGGATGCAGGACGCCGCGCGAGACATCCCGCACTTCTATCTCGTGACCGATGTCGATGCGGCGGCGCTGCTCGCGCTGCGCGAGCAGCTGCGCGGCGGCGCGGAACCGCCCTCGGTGAACGATCTCATCGTGCACGCCGTGGCACGCACGCTGCTACGCCATCCGCGCGTCAACGCGCACCACTCCGACGACGGTTCGCTCGTGTTCGCACACGCACATGTCGCCGTGGCGATGGCGACGCCCGACGGCGTCGTGGCGCCGGTGGTGGCCTACGCCGACCGCCTGCCGCTCGCGGAGCTGTCCGCGGCGCTGCGCACGCTGCGCGAACGCGTGGCGCAGCGCAAGCTCGGCAAGGGGGATCTCGAGGGCGGCTCCTTCACCGTCTCGAACCTCGGCATGTACGGCGTACGCGAGTTCACCTCGATCATCACGCCGCCGCAGAGCGCATCGCTTGCGGTCGGCGCCGTACGAAAGGATGGCACGGCGTCGACGCTCGCGCTGACGCTGTCCTGCGACCATCGTGCGCTCGATGGTGCGACCGGCGCCGCGTTCCTGCGCGACCTCAAGCAAGCCCTCGAGAAGTCCTAAGGCGTCGCCTTGCTCGCCGTGCCGGCGGCGTGCAACCGCGAGACCAGCACCATCACCACGCAGCACACCGCCGCCGGTAGTGCGAGCGTCGAGATGATGTTGTCGACGGACATGCCCGCGGCGATCGCTGCACCGCCGAGCAGCGGGCTGGCGATCGAGCCGATCCGGCCGATGCCGAGCCCCCAGCCCACGCCGCGCGCGCGCAGCGCGTCCGGATAGCAGGTGGAGGTGAACGCACCCAGACAGAACGACGCGCCGACCACCGTGAAGCCGACGAGGAACGCGAGCGTGTAGGCCGCGAGGTCGCTGCGTACGCCGGAGCCGAGCAACAGCAGGCTGATCATCGCGAACAAGTACAGCAGCGCGAGCAGCCTCGACAGCGGGACGCGCGAGGCAAGCCATGAAGTGATGAGCCCACCGAACACGGCGCCGAAGTGGAACAGCCCGGTCGCGTAGATCGCCACTTCGATCGAGAAACCGCCCTGCTTGAGGAGCGTGGGCAACCAGCTCGAAATGAAGAACACCAACGCCTGCGTACCGATGAAGACGACCCACAGCATCGGCGTCACCCACTGCAGCCAGCCGGCGAAGAGCTGGGTCGACGGCACCGCCGCTGCCGCCGCGCCTTGCTGCACCGTCAGCGCCCGCCGCAGCAGCTCGTCGTCGGCGGAGCGGCCGCTGAGGCGCTGCAACAGCTCTGCCGCGCGCGCGGGATCGCGTCCGCTCGCGAGCAGGAAGCGGACCGATTCGGGCAGAAGGAAGAACGCGACCACACCGAACACCAGCGGCAGGGCGCCGCCGACGACGAACATCGGCTCCCAGCCGAACCGCCCGATGAGCGGCGCGGCGAGCAGGCTCGCGAACACCGACCCGATGGCCGCCATCGAGTAGACCAACACCACCAGGAACGGCCGGCGACGCTTCGGCGAGAATTCATTGACCAAGGAGATCACGTTGGGGATGGTGCCGCCCATGCCGAAGCCGGTGATGAAGCGGAACGCCGACAGCGTGGTGAGGTCGGTGGCGAACGCCGTGAGCAGGCTGCCGATGGCGCCGATGACGAACATCCACAGCAACGTCGTGCGGCGTCCGAACCGGTCGCCCATCCAGCCTGCGATCGCCGAACCGAACGCCACGCCGATGAGCGACGCGGAAAGCGCGAACCCGAAGCTCGACGGTGGCAGGCCCCAGTCGGCCGAGATGGCCGGTACGACGAAACCGAGCAGCCCGAGGTCGAAGCCGTCGAGCGTCATGATGGCCGCGCACATCAGGAAGATGCGCCAGTGCAGACGCCCGAGCGGCGCCTGGTCGATCACCGCCGACACGCTATCGTCGGCCGCGGGCGCACCGCCAGCCATCAGGTGTTCACCGACCCGCCGTCGACCGCGAGCGTCTGCCCGGTGACGAAGTCGCTCGCCGGAGAAGCGAGGAAGACCAGCGCCCCGAGCAGGTCCTCGGGCACCATGTCGCGCTTGATGGCACGCTGCTGCGTGGCGTTCTGGTGGTAGCGCTGGATGTGCGCGGTGTTCTCGAGGATGGTGTCGCTCATCACCGCGCCGGGCGCGAGCGAGTTGACACAGATGCGGGCGGCGCCGAGCTCCCGCGACAACGCACGCGTCATCGACATCAACGCGCCCTTGCTGGCGGTGTAGTGGACCATGCCGGGCAGACCCTTGTAGGCCACACCCGAGGTGATGTTGATGATCTTGCCGCCGCCGCGGCGGGTCATCACCGGCACCACATGCTTCACCATCAGGAAGCTGCCGCGGACGTTGACCGCCATGACGCGGTCCCAGAGATCGACATCGATGTCCGTGACGTCGGCCGGCGGCAACGTCGCGAAGAGCGCTGCATTGTTGACCAGGATGTCGATGCCGCCCAAGGACTCGCAAGCGGCAACCACGGCCTTGGCCACCTCGGCCTCGACGCTCACGTCGAAACGCAGCCCGAGGACTTTCGCGCCGGGGACCGCGGCCCGTAAGCGCTCCACACAAGGCGCAGGGTCGACGATGTCGGCCGCGACCACGGTCGCGCCGGCGGCGAGCAAGGCCTCGCAGTACGCCACGCCGATCCCTTTCGCGCCCCCGGTGACCAACGCCACGCGTCCATCGAGAATCTTCATCACCGACACTCCTGCCCGATCTGCTGTATGTGATTGACTATGCCGTGCGCGTCGGCGCAATTTGGGGGTGTTTCTTCGGGAATCGGGCCTTCGATCCGCCGTTCATGATGGCGCTTGCGGCTGTTCATGGTTCCATTCCCACCTTGACTCGAACCTGGAGCCCGCATGATGGATGGCCTTGCCCGACACTGGATCGCCGGAGAGTGGACCGGATCGGCCGACCGCAGCGAGGCGATCACCCTCGATCCCGCGGACGGTAGCGAGGTCTGCCGGTACGCGGACGGCTCGCGGCCCGAGGCCGATGCCGCGATCGCCGCAGCTCGCCAAGTGTACGACGGCAGCGGCTGGGCGCACGACCCGCGCCGGCGCGCCCGCGCGCTGCTCGAGATGGCCGATGCGCTCGACGCCCGGCGCCCCCAGCTGGCCGAGACGCTCTGCCGCGAGAACGGCAAGCCGCTCGGTGAGTGTCTGCACGAGGTGACGATCTCCTCGTCGGAGCTGCGTTTCTATGCAGGCCTTGCGCGCGCCAACTTCGGGCGGATCATGGAGACCGAGCCCGGTCAGATGTCGATGATCGCCCGCGAGCCGATGGGCGTCGCCGGCATCATCGTCCCCTGGAACGCGCCGCTGATCCTGCTGGTCCGCTCACTCGGCCCCGCGCTCGCTGCCGGCTGCACCGCGGTCATCAAGCATGCCGCCCAGACCGCCGGCACCAGCGCCCTCGCCTGCGAGGCCTTCGCCGCCGCTGCCTCGCTGCCACCGGGCGGCGTGAACGCGTTCTCCGAAAGCGGCACAGCGGGCTCGAAACAACTGGTCGCATCGACGGACGTCGATGTGCTGAGCTACACCGGCAGCACCCATGTCGGCAAACTCATCATGGCGGACGCCGCCGGCACGCTGAAGCGGCTCAACCTCGAGCTCGGCGGCAGCGCACCTTGCATCGTGGCCGAGGACGCGGACCTCGGCCGCACCGCCGCCGCGCTCGTCAAGGCCGGGATGATCATGGCGGGCCAGCAATGCGTCGCCGCTTCGCGGGTCATCGTGCATGAGAAGGTCTTCGATGCCTTCGCGCGGCTGCTGAAGGATGCGCTCGCGGCGATGGTGATCGGCCGTGGCAGCGACCCTGCGACGCAGCTCGGGCCGCTGATCGACGCCCGCAGCCGTGAGCGTGTGGAGGGGATCGCAGCCGACGCCGTTTCGGGCGGCGCCCGCCTGCTGCTCGCGCCCACGCGCCCCGCCGGCCCCCTCGCCCGAGGCTCGTTCCTCAGCCCCGGTCTGCTGCAGGTCGACGATCCCGCCACGCCCATCCTTCATCAGGAGATCTTCGGGCCGCTGCTCACGCTGCAGCGCTTCGCCACCGAGGCCGAAGCCGTCCACCGCGCCAATGACAGCCGCTTCGGCCTCGCCGCCAGCGTCTGGAGCGCCGACCTGCGGCGCGCGCAGCGGATCGCGCAGCAGATCAAGGCCGGTACCGTGTGGATCAACATGCATGGGCGTCTGGCCGCCGAGATCGAGACCGGCGGCTACAAAGAAAGCGGCCTCGGTCGATTGCACGGCGTGCAGGGCCTCGAAGAGTTCTTGCAGTCCAAGCATGTGGCCTGGGAGCTCGGTACCGCCGCACCGTGATGTCCGCCGCCGTACCACGCCTGCTGCGGAAGATCGCGTTGCTGTGATCCGCATCGACTGGCGACCTCTGCTGACCCGCGACAACCTGCGGCGGGACGCCTTCGCGGCCCTGACGACGACCAGCGTCATGGTGCCCCAAGGCGTGGCGTTCGCCGCCATCGCGGGTCTGCCGCCCGAATACGGTTTCTTTGCGGCACTGCTGCCCCCGATCGTCGCCGCGGTGTTCGGCTCTTCCTGGCAGATGGTGTCGGGGCCCACAGCGGCGATCTCGGCGCTCGTGTTCAGCAGCCTGTCAGGGGTCTTCGAGCCGGGATCCCCGCAGTTCATCTCCGCCGCCATCGTGCTCGCGTTCATGGTCGGCGTGTTCCAACTGGCGCTCGGACTCGCGCGCATGGGGCAGTTGGCGAACCTCGCCTCCACCTCGGTGTTGGTCGGCTTCACCACGGGCGCCGCGTTGTTGATCGTGCTCGGACAACTGCAGTTCGCACTCGGTGTGCCGATGCCCCGTCCCCAAGACTTCAGGGCATTCCTGTCCGGCCTCATGGCAGCCGTCCGTGATGCCGACCTTGTGGCGGTCGCGGTGACCTCGACCACGCTTCTCGTCGCGATCGGCATCCGTCTCTGGCGACCCCGTCTGCCGCACTATCTGGTCGCATTGGCGGCCGGCACGCTCGCCGGAGTGCTCGCAACCCGCTGGGGACATCCGGTCGACACCATCGGGTCGCTGCGCACCGTGCTGCCGGGCTTCGAGATCCCCGCGCTGTCGGTCGACACGATCCGGACACTCGCCCAAGCGGCGCTCGCGGTGGCACTGGTCGGATTGCTCGAGGCAGTGTCCATCGCCCGCGCGATCGCCGCCAAGACCGGCCAGAACATCGACCCGAACCGCGAGTTCGTCGGTCAGGGACTCTCCAACTTCGTCGGCAGTTTCTTCGGTTCGTATCCGGTCTCCGGATCGTTCACACGCACGGCCGTGAGCGTCGACGCCGGAGCTCGGACACCCATGGCCGCCATCTTCGGCACCCTGGCCCTCGCCGTCGCGCTGTTCGGGCTCGCGCCCCTGTTCGAGCATGTGCCGATCGCCGCTGTCGCCGGGGTCATCGTGCTGAGCGCGTTCGGTCTGCTGCGCTTCGATGAATACCACCGTCTTCTGAAGAGCAGCCCGTCCGACATGGGCATCGCCGTGATCACGCTGGTCTCGACCTTGCTGATCGGTCTCGAGTTCGCGATCTACATCGGCGTGTTGCTGTCGCTGATGCTGTTCATCCGCTGGACCACCAAACCGTATGTCGGGATCGGCGCGCCGGATCCGGCGACGCCCGGTCGCATCTTCCGGAACGCCGAAGCGAACCAGCTGCCTGAGTGCCCTCAACTGGTGATGGTGCGCATCAACGGGCCGCTCTACTTCGGCGCCGCCGGACACCTGCGCGAGCGCCTGCAGCAGATAGAGATCACCCGACCGGACCAGCCGCACATGCTGATGGTGATGCGCGGCATCGGCGATCTGGATGTCACCGCCGCCGAGATTCTCGAGGATGAAGCGGCTCGGCGCCGGGCACGCGGCGGGCGCCTGCACATCACGACCCGACTGCCGAGCGAGGTTGAGCGGTTGGCGCAGATCGGCGTCACGGAAGCGATCGGCGAAGACGCGCTGCATGAGAGCAAGGGCGCGGCCATCGCCGCCATTCTGCCGAGCCTCGATCCTTCTCGATGCGCCACCTGCACAGCGCGCATCTTCCGCGAATGTCCGACGCGCGCTATTGCGTCACGACCGCCCCGTCTTTCGGGTACAGGGACTTGATGCGCTGACCCCCATAGACCATCCACGACACGATGTCGGACGGATCGCGCACCACGGCCTCGAACAGCACTTCCGGCGTCGCGGTGCGCGTGTATTCCCGGATACGGGCGCCGTTCTGGGCCTGGTCTTCCGGCGACGGTCGCGACTCGTCCTTGTCGTTCCAGGTCATACCCGGGCGATTGCGCACGCACAGGGCGGCGACTTCCAGGATGTTGTCGGTCTGTGGCAGTCGCCAGGCGTCGCCCATCGCAATGGCGCTGCAGGAATCCTCGTCGAGCTTGTCTGCGGATGCCCAGACCTGCCTGACGGTCATTGCCTTCTGGTCGATCTCGAACTCGACCGACCGACTGAAGTGCTCGCTGGGATCCATGGGCTTGCGGAAAGGCCGAGCACCCCAGGTCCCGTTGTCGAACATGATCAGCGTGCCCGCCCCGGTAAATCTCGGGTTATGCGAGTGATAGGGCCAGCGAATCGGCCCCACCGGCTTGAGAACCTTGTCGGCCAGCGGCCCCCAGTCAGTAGGCTCGCCGAGAATCCAGCGAATCTTCCCGCTCTTGTGCTCAATGGCGATCGTCGCATCCTGGTGCCGGAACGAAGCAATCACCAAGCCGTTCTTGTCGTCATACGACAAACCGTTGGCATGGGTCCAGTCGAGCGCTTCGGGGAACCCGCGGGTTTGCCAATAGGAGGCGGTCAACTCATAGCCGATGCGGAAAGGGTCGAGGTGATCGAAGGTGCTCCACGACCAGACCACGCGCCCGCGGGAGTCGAACTCGAGGATACGATCACCGATGACGAGCTGCTCCTTTCGCGGCGCGCCAGCATCGGTCTCGCTCGTGTAGTAGTTTGGAATCCGCTGCGACTCTGCCGCGTAGGTGAGGAAGTTCCCGTTCGGCAACTGGAACGGCTGATGATGCAGCGCCTCGGCACCCTCGATCGCGACCGCATCCGCGCGGCGTGATCCGGCAAGGACGCCATCCTTCCGCGGTGGCGCCTTGGCGGGATACCACTGACGCAGGATGTTGCCCTGCAGGTCCAGCTCTGTCGTCGTCGAGTCGGCGCGGTTGGCGAGAATGTTGCCGTTGGCCAGCTGCTTGACGCCGGCGAAGCGCGAATCTCCCAAGTAGTACCAGACCACCTGCCCTTCCGGATCCAGGATGACTATGGCACCCCATGCGCGCATAAAATTCCTCTGCGCGAAAGTCCGCCAGGGAGACCGGCCTTGCGAGGCGCGGCGCACGCTCAGCAGTGTGTAGCCAGGCTCCATGCGCCGCGTGTCCGCCTTGGTGACCCGGATCGGCGGGAAACCATGGTCGGTCAAGGGCAGCGACGGCGTATGAAACTCGACCCAGTCACTCCACGCGCCAGCGGCGTCTCGCGCGTCGACGAGTTGGACGCGCATACGGTGCGCGGTGTTGGCGCGCAGGCCGATGATCGGTAGTTCGCGCTTGCCGGACGCCGCCTTCGGAAACTCCACCCGCCAGCTGCGAGCCGGCCCGACGACTTCCACGATGGCACGTGATGGCTCGGACGCTTCCAATGAGAGCAATGCCACGAGGGGCGCACGCTCGTTCGTATTCGGCCGCACGCTCGGCTTCTCGATGAATGCGGGCGCGGCGAGGGCCATGCCGCTTGCCAGGCAGGCCATCAACCCGCCAACCAGGATCCCGAGACGCCGATTCGCAGCAGCGACTTCTTGGGGAAAGCTCATTTCTCAACCTCCGGGAATGATGGCAAGACGAATTGTGGGGCCAGCGTTCCCTCGAAGGAATCAGGGAACCCGTTCAAAGACTTCGGAGTTCTGGTGTGCATGCCGCCTGGGCGGCCGGCCGGTCTGTATCGTGATCACGCCGCCGGGTAACGTCCGGCGGGTGAGGGGCAAAGTCGCATTGGTGACAGGCGCAGGCCGAGGGATCGGACACCAGGCTGCAATGGAGTTCTCGAGACGTGGCGCTGCCGTGGTGGTCTGCGACATCGATGCTCAGGGCAGCGGAACGGGTGACGTGGGAAATTTCCGACGCGGGTGGACGCGCAGTCGCCATACGCGCCGACATCCGCGCCGAAGCGGATGTCACGGCGATGATGGACACCGCGGACCGCCGAGCGTGGAGAGCCAGGATCCGCACTCGTTGAGGAGCCTCACCTGAGCAATGACGCCCAAGCGGACGCCGCCTGCGGCACCTTCGCGCTGGATCAATGGTACGTAGCGGCCTACTCCAGCGAGTTGGACGCAGCGCGACCGTTGGCGCGCAAGCTCTGCGGTGAACCGGTAGTGCTGTTCCGCGATCCGAATGGAATGCCGCACGCGCTGCTCGATCGCTGCTGGCATCGATTGCTGCCTTTGTCGCTCGGCGAGCTCGACAGCGGCCGGATCCGCTGCATGTACCACGGACTGGAGTTCGACGGAAACGGTCATTGCGTCAGGATCCCCGGCGTCGAGCGGATTCCGGCGACGGCCAGGGTCCGTCGGTTCCCACTGCTCGAGCAGGCAGGACTCGTCTGGATCTGGCTCGCCGCACAGCCACCCGACCAAGAACGCCCGCCGGACCTTCCATGGCTTGGACGTCCCGATTTCGCCGTGTGCCGTTCGCAACGCCGCGTCGCTTGTGATTTCCGGCTTCTGATCGACAACCTGATGGACGCTTCACACCTCGCATTCGTCCATCGGGACACCCTCGCCGATCCTGCCCTGCTCGACGTGGTCCCGGAGGTCGCCGCGGTCGGTGGTACGGTCTCGGTGAAGCGCTGGATCGATGACTACGTGCCGTCGCCGTTCTACCGGCGAGTGCTAGGCGCCGATGCGCCCTGCGTGCGCTGGCAGCACACTCAATTCAGTCTCCCGGGGATCGTCATCAACGAGGGTCGCGTTGCGCGGCGGGGCGAAGTATGCCGGTCGACGCCTGGCGATGCGGGACTGGGAGGATACTTCATCAATGTGCTGACGCCGGAGACCGAGAACAGCTGCCACTATTTCTATAGCTATGCGCGCAATTGGGAGACGGGGGACGTCGGGTTGACCGATTCGCTGCGCGAACAGCTCGAGCACATCATCGGGGAGGATGTGGTGCTGGTCGAAGCGCAGCAGCGCGCGATGCTCGAGACCCCGGAACTTCGCGTCGTGAACCTCGGCGTAGACGCGGGAGGCCAGCGCGCGCGACGGTTGCTGCAGGCCGCGGCGAGCGGCACGCTCGGATTCGGGTTCTGAACCAGAGTCGGCGCTGCTACCAAGTTCGCGCGCTGTGTTCGGAGGGCATCTGGCGAGGCGCCGACACATGTCGGACAGTTCCTCGCGAACGCCGACGGAGTCGATGTAGTGGATGACGACCGGATGGAAGATGTAGGTGTTCATGTCGCCATCGTGGGTGGCGATGTCGACGACGCGCTCCTGCATGCCAGGTTTCCTGTTCCGTATGTTCGCGGCTCATGTTGCAACCAGGCCCGCGGCGGCACCGCGGGGGAAGCCCGCCCAGATCTCCAGTTCAGCCCCGCCAGGGATCGACCGGCGCCACCACGCCTTCGGCCGCCTCGATCACCTCCCCCGCGTCCAAGCAGAGTTCTTCGCGCCAGCGCGTGGCCATGATCTGCACGCCCGTGCGCAACCGGCCGAGGCGGCCCACCGGCACCGCCAGTCCCGGCAGGCCCAGCACCGGCGCGACCAGCGACGCGCGTATCGAGTCCAGCGTCGCGCGCTGGCCGTCGGTCGTGACATCCTGGCGTTGCACCGGCGGCAGGTCGCACAGCACCGGCATGATCAGCAGCGGCCACTGCTCGAACCAGGCAAGCCAGCGCATCTGCATTGTGTCGCGCTCTGTCAGGGCCGCGGTGTAACCGGCGAGGTCCGTGCCGGCGTGATGGTCGAACCACGCGCCCATCGAGGCCTGGCCGTCCGCGTCGCCCACCTGCTTCATCAGCGGCCACAGGCTGCCGAACACGTCCGTCACGCAGATCTGGTGCCACAACTCGATCACGCGCGGGATATCAGGCGGCAGCACCTCATCCACCTGGTAGCCCGCGGCAGCCAGATGCCGGCCTGCCGCGCGCACTGCGTCCGCCTGCGCCGGGTGTGTCGCCCCCCCCGGCACCTCGGGCACCAGCGCGACGCGAATGGGACGCGCGGGCGCGGGGCCCGCCAGCGGCATGTCGGCCCACTTCCAGTCTCGGCGATCGCCGCGCGCCATCGCGGCCAGCGCCAGCCGCGCGTCGCGCACGGTACGCGTATGCGGACCCTGCACTGCCATCAGCTGACCGCCCATCGGGCGCCCGCCGGGTGCGCTCAGGTTGAACGCCGGCACGCGGCCAAAGGCGGTGCGAAGCCCGACGATGCCGCAGCAAGTGGCAGGGATGCGGATGGATCCGGCGATGTCGTTGCCGTGGCCGATGGCGCCGATACCAGCGGCAATTGAAGCGCCCGCGCCACCGCTGGAACCACCTGGCGTGATGGCCGGATCGAGCGGGTTCAGGGTGCGACCATGCAGCCCGTTGTCGGTGAAGAAGCGCATCGAGAACGCCGGCGCATTGGTTCGCCCGATGATGATGGCGCCCGCGTGCTTCAGGTTGGCCACCACCGGGCTGTCTTCGGCGGCGATCAGGTCCCTGTACGCCACGACGCCGTTGTCGGTGGGATGACCTTTCTGGTCGACGTTGACCTTGGTGGTGACGGGCACGCCATGCAGCGGCCCGAGTTCTTCGCCACGCGCACGCACGGCATCCGCCGCGTCGGCGGCAGCCAGCGCTTCGTCGTCCATGCGGCGTACGATGGCGTTCAACGCCGGGTTCACGGCGTCCATCCGGCCAAGGCACGATTGCACGGCTTCGCGCGCGGAGGCGCGACCGGTCCGGATCAGGTGAGCGAGTTCGGTAGCGTCAAGTTGCCAGAGTTCCATCGTCAGTACCCCATTGACCGGCCCGTTTTCTTTGGCCCAGATTTGATGTCAGTTTACGCCGCCCTGCATTTCGGCCGAGTTGTCCGAGGCAGTGCTGCGCGCTCGACGAGGCTGCGCAGCCGCTCGGCCAGCAGCTCGCGACAATAGGTGGCGCGGATTCCCTTAGCCCCTCCCGTCACCAGCTCGCCACGGCAACCGGTGCGGCCTGCCTGCGACGGGGCATCCGTGAGGAGATCGCCGCATAGGAGGCGACTATGTGGCCTTCACCCGAGCAGGCCGCGGCGCGAAGCCACTTCGAGGGTCGCATCGAGCGCAGCGCGCGTGCGCTCGACGAGCTCGTCGGCCTCGCGGCGCTGGAGGATGAGCGGGGGAGCGACGATCATCGTGTCCCGCACCCCCCGCAGCACGACCCCGTGCTCGAGGCACAAGTCACGGCACAGCGCGCCGACCGTGCCGGGCGGGTCGAAGCGCTCCCGCGTGGCCGCATCGCGCACGAGTTCGAGCGCGCCGATCAGGCCGCACATGCGGGTCTCTCCGACGAGCGGGTGGTCGGCGAGTTCACCCCAGCGCTCGGCCAGATAGGGCCCGATCTCCTCGCGCACCCGCTCGACGATGTGCTCGCGCTGCATCACCTCGAGCGCAGCGATGGCGACGGCGCAGCCTACCGGGTGACCGGAGTTGGTGAATCCATGGGCGAATTCAACTCCTGCATCGATCAGCGCCTGCGCGACGGTATCGCGTACGAGCACCGCGCCGATCGGGAAATACCCGGAGGAGAGTCCTTTGGCGACGATCATCAGGTCCGGCTCGATCCCGAAGCGCTGCGAGCCGAACCAATGTCCGGTGCGACCGAACCCGCAGATCACCTCATCGGCCACCAGCAGCACGCCGTAGCGGCGGCAGATGCGCTGGATCTCGGGCCAGTAGCTGTCCGGCGGGATGATGGCGCCGCCCGCACCCTGAACCGGTTCGGCGAAGAACGCGGCGACGCGCTCCGGGCCCTCGCGCTCGATCGCAGCCTCGAGCTCCCGTGCCGCGTCGAGACCGAACTGCTCGGCGGTGCGTCCGTGGGCAAGCCCGAACCAATACGGTTGTGCGATGTGCACGATGTCGGGCACCCCTGGGCCACCTTGGGCGCGCATCGGGCCCATGCCGCCCAGGCTCACGCCTGCAACGGTACTACCGTGGTAGGCATTCTCCCTGGCGATGATGACTGTGCGCCGCGGTTCGCCGGCGAGTGCCCAGTAGTGGCGCACCATACGCAGCGCCGTGTCGTTGCCCTCGGACCCGGAGCCGGTGAAGAACACGCGCCCGAGCCCGTGCGGAGCGAGCGCGGCGAGGCGGCTTGCAAGCTCGATCGCCGGGGGCGTCGTGCACTGGAAGAAGCTGTTGTAGTACGGCAGCGTCCGGAGTTGGTTCGTGGCCGCCTCGATGAGCTCCTTGCAGCTGTATCCGAGGTTCACGCACTGCAGACCGGACATCGCGTCGAGCAGCCGCCTGCCATGCGCGTCCCAGATGTAGATGCCCTCGGAGCGCACGATCACGCGGGTGCCGCTCGCGTGCAGGTGCCGATGATCTGTGAAGGGATGCAGCAGATGCTCGGCGTCGAGAAGCTGCCACTCCGCGAGAGAATGCTTGTCCACGAGTCGTACTGTAGAGTGTCTCGTGCCGAGTCCATTCGAAATTTCGACGAATGATTTGCGATTCCCGACGTAGCCGGCCATCGGATGCCGCCTTCCGGGCCAGCGCGCCGCGATGGAAGCCGGTAAAGACCTTGGCATGCAATTCACACCGAGCCAAACCGCAGGGCTCGCGTAGCTTGCAGGAATCCGAAACGGGCCTTGAATCCTCGCCTTACAGTTCCGGTCCAGCCATCGCCATCAAGGACGCCAACGCCCGCGTGGCAAATAGGGCGGCCGCGGCGAGCGGCTCGCTCGGATTGTCGCCGCGGTCGCGGAGTCGTGGAATGCCGTGAGCCGCCGACGCAACATTCCGAGGATGACAACGGCCGCTGCACAAACGGCCGCCGGGATGATGGCTGCAGAAATGATGGCTTCCGTCGTCCATCCCGCCCCGAGGGCCGCGCCTGCCAGCAATGGGCTCGCGATGGAACCGGCACGCCCGACACCCAGACCCCAGCCGAGGCCCGTCGCCCGCGCCTTCGGTGGATAGTAGCTGGCGGCCAGCGACCCAAGGCAGTACGAGGCACCGATGATCGTCGCACCCGCAAAGGTGCAGATGACGTAGGTGCCGACTACCGGACCGTGGAACGACGCCAATGCGGCCAAGGCCAGTACAGCGCCGCCGTACGCACCTGCCAGCAGCCATTCAGGTGAGCGTCGGTCACTCTGCCATGCCAGGACCCATCCGCCGGCCAGCGATCCCAGGTTGAAGAAGGACAGGGCATACAGCGCCTGATCTTGGCCGAAGCCGCGCGCGACCAGCAGGGTCGCAAGCCAGCCGCCGAGAAAGAAGACTAACGCCTGCGTACCGATGAACATCAGCCAAAGAAGCAGTGTCGAGTAACGCCGGACGCCCTCGAATAGCAGCCTGATCGGAGCGACGTCGGCGACCAGCTGTTTGGCCCCGCCAAGGAGCACGACATCCTCACCCCGGGCAGGGTCGATCTGCCGAACGATCCGGCGGGCGCCGTCGTGGTCGCCTCGACGCAGCAGCAGGTGCAGGGGATCCGGCAAACTGACGTAGGCCACCAGGGCGAGCACGAGAGGTGCGATGCCGCCGATGACGAACACGACCTGCCACCCCCACGCGGGCATCAACGCAGCAGCGAGCAGGCTGCCGACGACCGAGCCCATCCCGGCGGCGCTGTAGACGAGTACGGTGAGGAACGCCCGCCGCTCGCGGGGCATGTACTCCGAAACCAGGGCGAGTATGTTGGGGATCACGCCACCCATGCCTATGCCAGTGGCGACGCGCGCCGCGACGAGTTCGGGCAACGTCTGGGCCTGTGTCGTGGCCAACGCGCTGAGACCGCCAAATACGAAGAACGAGATGATGGCGCGCCTTCGCCCCCAGCGATCCCCTACCGCGCCGCCAGCCATGGATCCGAGGGCTATGCCGATCATCGCTCCTGAAAGCGCGAGTCCAAAGGCCGACGCCGGCATTCCCCAGGCAGAGGAAATCGCCGGAACCACGAACCCCATCGCCGCAATGTCATATCCGTCGAAGAGCATCACTGACGCCGCAACGGCAAGTAGGCGGTAGTGGAATGGCCCGAGCCGCGCGCCATCAATCACGGACTCGACGGACACGGCGCCAGCTGTCGCGCTCATGACGGGTTGACCTCCCAGGCGGTGTGCTTGCATTGCAGGAACTCGTCCACGGCGTGCACGCCGTGCAGCCGACCGAATCCACTTTGCTTGTATCCCCCAGCCTCGGCTTCCGGAATGGGGCGCCCGTGGTCGTTCACCCACACGACCCCGCATTTCAGCCGCGCCGGCAGGCGTTGTGCACGGGCGAGATCCCGCGTCCATACACTGGCAGCCAGCCCGAAAGGCGAGTCGTTGACGATGACCAGCGCATCGTCGTCGGATCCGAACACACTCAGGCTGAACAGGGGCCCAAAAACCTCCTCGCCTGGCAAGCGCTTGCGGTCGGCGACGCGCAACACACCTACACTAGAACTTGAATCGTGCCTGCAACGTGTACGTGGCGGGCGGATCCGTGAAGGAGGCGACCGAGAAAAACCCTCCCGGGATCGTGTTCTTGAACGCAGCGGTTCTCTCGTCCGTCATGTTCCTGGCGATCAGAGCGATCTCCCAGCTGTCGTCATCGCGGCCGAACGAGAGCCGAGCATTGAGCTTCGTATAGGCTTCCTGGAACGAGCGAGGATTGATGTCCGTCAGGGTCGCGAACTCGCTCGTATAGAAGACGTCAGCGCCAAGACCCAGACGATAGCTGTCTCCCACCGGCATCGTGTAATCCATCGCCGCAGTCCCAGACCACTCCGGCGCGTAGGGGGTCACGACGCCACTGAGATTCTGGACCTGAGATCCCTGGGCATTCGGACCACAGCCCGTTCCCAGAGTCGCCTGACCTGCCCAGCACGGCGAGTTTCGGAAATCGTCGTAGTACGCGTCGAGATACGAAACGTTGACCGCGAAACGCAGACGGCTGGTCGCGGCGTACTGCACCTCGGCCTCGACGCCCTTGTTCTTGGCAGACGCGGCATTCGTCGTGGTGAAGAGGTTGCTGACCGGGTCGAATGAGGAGACCTGCAGGTCATCGTACTCGCCCTGGAACACCGTCAGGTTGAGCATCATCCGGTTGTCGAGCAGTCGCGTCTTCGCGCCTGCTTCCCACGCGGTGACATGCTCGGAGTTGAAGGGACCGGCATCGTTGTTCGAGAAGCCGCCGGACTTGAAGCCCTTCTTGTAGCTCAGATAGAGCAGCACGTCATCGAGGGGTCGATACTCGAGCGTGGCGGAAGGCGCCAGCTTGTCGTCCTTGCGCGATCTCATCGCCGTGGCCGGGAGCGTGTTCACAGGCGTGCAGGTGGGGTAAGGCAAGGTTCCACAGCGCCTGTAGTCGATGTCCTTGTCGACTTCTTCGTAACGCAACCCGCCGCGCACCGCAAAGGTTTCGGTGATCTCGTACTTCGCGTCGACGAACGCTGCCATCGACTTGGCGGACTCGCGGACGTCTTGCAAGAACCCGTTCGTGTTGTTGACGACGAACGCAGGCGTCCGGTTCGTCTGGGGCGGTACCGCCGGCGGAGTGAACGGCAGCAAATTCCGCGCGTCGAACGATTGCGTGCTCACGACATCGTTGTCGTTGGAGTCGAAGTAAGCCCCCACCGACCATTGGAGCTTCGTGTCTTTCGGACCGAGAAGCCGGAGTTCCTGGCTCATCTGATCGTAGTTTTCAGTGAATGTCGACACCCCATAGTTGGCGACACCCTGGTCGATGTCGATGTACTGGTAGTTCTCGTACTGGTAGTAACCGGTGACCGAAGTCACCGACAGACCGTTCGCGAGCTCCCAGTCGAGTTGCAGCGTCGTCCCATACGCCTCCATATCGTTGAGGAACGGACCACCGTCATTGTCGCGCCAGAGATCGGGGCGCGCGGCTTCGATGTCAGCGGGCGTCTGCGAGAAGGAGGCCTTCTTGTCATCGAACACGCACGGATCCTGTGTGACGGCTGAGGTATCCCGGCGGAAGTTCGGTTCGCAGATCGTGCTCTGGTTGTTCCGGCCCTTGTCGAGATTCGCCGCGTAATACCCGATCGCCGTGACGCTGAGCGCCTCGGTCGGGTTGCCTACGACCGTCAGCCTCGCCAATTTGTCGTTGATCGCGGGCTCCTTGCGTCCCGTGACGGTGTTGGTGAGGTATCCCTCGGAGTCACGGTACCGCGCCGCGGCGCGAACGGCCCATCGATCGTTGATCGGCAGGGTCGCCGCGACGAATGCCGCCATCTCCTGGGTCTGAGGCTCGTGGCTGACTTCGATCTCGCGCTCGAACTCGTTGCCAGGTCGACGAGTCCGGATGTTGATCGCACCGGCGGTGGCGTTCTTGCCGAGGAAGGTCGGCTGGGGCCCTTTCAGCACCTCGATCTGCTCGATGTCGAGAAACCCGAGCCGCTGTGTCCTCGCTCGACCGTAGTAGATGCCATCGATGTACATCGGGGCCGACTGCTCAAAACCGAGGTTCTGACCGGAACCGATGCCACGCACGGTGATGGTATCGGACATGCCGCCGCGCGATACGCGGATGCCTGGCACTTCGAAACTCTCGAAGTTCTGCACACCCATGTTCTGCAGCGTCTCGCCCGTGATCGCTTGGACGGAGATCGGAACGTCCTGGAGCCGCTCCGTGCGCTTTTGCGCCGTGACCACGATTTCTTCGAGCGCGACCTCGGCATCCGGACTCGCGCTGCCCTGGGCGGATGCCAACGAGGAAACGGCCATCAACACGCCTGCGAGGATCGTCGCAGGGATTTTCGCCGCGAACGCCGGTACGAGCGGGTTTTTTTCGTGAGTCACTTTGGTATTTCCCCTTGGCCTGTTGCGCGTTAGCACGCCTTTGTTTCGGTTTTACCGTAGGCCACCCGAGCGCTGAAGCGTCCGCGAGAGATTTAGACCGATTTCGGCAAGAAGGGGACCGATAAGTTAAACGGCGCGTCTGTCAGGACCTGCCCTCTCCGTCATCGACGCGGCTCTGCGACCGTGAGCTGCGCCACGCCGTTGAGCGTGCCGTCCAGCGACTCGATCACCTGACGCACGCGCGGAGTTTCCGGCAATGACACCAGCAAGCTCCTGAGCGCCTGCAGCCGTTTCGATTGAAGCGCCGTGTCACCCGACGGACTTCCGTTCGCCGACGGCGCGAGGAATTTTTTGTGTACGAGATCGGCCAGCGCCGCCGAACTCTCGATGAGGATGTCAGGGTCG
>Ga0208596_1000114_pt1 | contig 26114 bp, 25 predicted proteins | sample LakMenEpi12Jul11_FD_150686 | JGI IMG/M metagenome (GOLD analysis project Ga0208596, IMG submission 150686) | Freshwater microbial communities from Lake Mendota, WI - 12JUL2011 deep hole epilimnion (SPAdes) | ecosystem: Environmental > Aquatic > Freshwater > Lake > Epilimnion/Euphotic zone ...
GTGGCTTCATATTGTTCGCCCGGATTACCGAGTCCAACAATTATCCAAGGAGATGTACTCACGAGATAAAGAGTAAGGCTTAAGCGTCTTTCTTCTCTGCATCAGCTGCAGGTGCCGCTGCTGCATCTGCTGCAGGTGCAACGACTGCAACTTCTTCAACCGCAGTTGAACGCTCAGATAGGTGAACCACGATTGTGCGTGGGTCAGAGATCAACTTAACGCCGGCAGGAAGTGCAACGTTCTCTGCATAGAGTGATTGACCAGCTGCAAGACCAGTTAGATCAAGTGTGAAGAATGAAGGAATAGCAGTTGCTTCAACTTCAACTTCAATTGTGTGGTTAACGTGCTCAAGAATTCCGTCACGATCGTGTTCGCCTTCTGTGTGAACAGGAACGCCGACAGTAACTTTTTCGCCACGACGAACTGCAACTAGGTCGATGTGCTCAAGGATCTGCTTAAGCGGATGGCGAACAATCGCCTTTGGAAGTGTTAGTTGATCCTTGCCATCGATATCGATTTGAAGGAGAACGTTTGATTGCTTCAGAGCAACGCCGAGTTCGCGCGCTGGGAGTGTGATGTGCTGTGGCTTCTCGCCATGGCCGTAGATAACTGCAGGAACTAAACCTGCAACGCGTGCACGACGTGACGCACCTTTACCGAACTCAGTACGTGTTGTGCCGGTGATCTTGATTTCAGCCATTTTTATTACTCCTGTTTGTTTTGATCTGAATACTTCGGGGCTTTACTTTTTTAACACGAAGTTCCAGCAGGAGTTAAATCCTTACCGTCGATTACGGAGTTTTTCACCCTCGCCGGAAACCTGGGCAAAGATTAGCGTGGCTTAGCTGTGTCCGTCAAAAAGGCTTGTTACGGAGCCATCTTCGAAGACTTCGCGGATAGCGCGAGCCAGAAGCGGTGCGATTGAGAGGACTGTCAGCCCATCGAAGCGCTTATCTTCATCGATCGGAAGTGAGTCGGTAACTACAACTTCGGTGACCTTAGAAGCCTTTAGACGTTCAACTGCTGGGCCGGAAAAGACTGCGTGAGTTGCCGCGACGATAACTTCTTTTGCACCTGCTGCGAATAAGGCATCAACGGCTTTGGTAATTGTTCCTGCAGTATCGATCATGTCATCAATTACTACGCAGGTCTGGCCTTCAACTTCACCAACAACTTTTCCAGTAACTGATTCATTTGGAATACGTGGATCGCGAGTCTTATGGATAAATGCGATTGGGCAGCCACCGAGAAGTTCTGACCAGCGTTCGGCAACGCGTACGCGGCCTGAGTCAGGAGAAACAATTGTTAAGCGACTGCGATCTACTTTGCTACCAACATAATTTGCCAGCATTGGTAGCGCAAATAAGTGATCAACTGGTCCATCGAAGAAACCTTGAATTTGTGATGTGTGAAGATCAACAACCATCAAACGATCTGCGCCAGCTGCTTTGTAGAGATCTGCCATCAGGCGCGCAGTGATTGGCTCACGACCACGGTGCTTCTTATCTTGACGTGCATAACCATAGAAAGGTGCGACCACTGTGATGCGCTTTGCTGAAGCGCGCTTTAGCGCATCGACCATGATTAGTTGTTCCATGATCTGCTTATTAACTGGAGCAGAGTGGCTTTGTATTACAAAGGCATCGCAACCACGAACTGATTCTTCGAAGCGAACAAAAATTTCGCCATTTGCAAAGTCATATGCAGATGTTGGCGTTAGTGGAATACCAAGTTCTTCGGCTACTGCTTCGCTGAGCTCAGGAAATCCGCGGCCTGAAAAGAGTCGAAGTTTTTTCTCTGAGGACAAACGAATTTCGCTCAAGGAAATTAGCCTTTCTTCTCGTCGCGTTTTTCGGAAGCTTCGGCAGCAATTGCTGATTTGGTGCCGGATCGCTTGCGCATGACCCAACCTAATACATTTCTTTGCTTACCTCTAGCGACACCCATGGCACCGGCTGGAACATCTTCTGTAATTACAGATCCAGCAGCGGTGTAAGCCCCATCACCAATTGAAAGTGGCGCAACCAACATCGAATCGCTTCCGATACGGACGTGATCTCCGATAGTGGTGTGATGCTTATCTACTCCGTCGTAGTTAACAAAAATCGTAGCCGCGCCAATATTTGAGCCTTCGCCGATAGTGGCATCACCAACATATGAAAGATGGGGAACTTTAGAGCCATCTCCAACTTTTGAATTCTTAATTTCAACAAATGCGCCGGCTTTTGCGCCAGCACCAAGATCTGTGCCTTTACGCAGATACGAATATGGACCAACGTTTGCACCGACCCCGATAGTTGCTTCAAAGCAGTTTGATTCAACGATGTTCGCGCCCTCAAGAACATTGCAAGATTCCAGCGTTGTGCGAGGTCCAATAACTGCGCCAGTTGCGATCTTTGAAGACCCCAAGATCGCAGTTCCAGGATAGATAGTTACATCGTTTGCGATCTCTGCAGTTGCATCAATCCAAGTTGTTGTCGGATCGACAATCGTTACTCCAGCTCGCATGAAACCTTCGTTAATGCGATCGCGTAGCAAAGCAGCGCTTTCTGCTAACTGCACCCGATCGTTAACCCCCAAGATTTCGATGAAATCTTCAATTAGCGCCGCTGCAATTGTGCCGCCTTCATTACGCAGAATTTCGATGACATCAGTTAAGTAGAGCTCACCCTGCGAATTATCGTTAGTTAGCTTGCCAATTGCGCTAGCGAGTTTCTTGGCATCGAATGCGTAAACCCCTGAATTAACTTCGTAGATCGCCTTAACAAAATCATCAGCATCGCGTTCTTCGACGATGCGAAGAAGTGAGCCATCATCGCCGCGAACAATGCGACCGTAACCAGTTGGGTCAGGATGTTCAGCAGTCAAAACTGATGCGGTGAAGCCGCCTTCGTGGTGAGTGGCAAGAAGTTGTCTAAGTGATTCACCGGTAAGCATCGGCGTATCGCCCGCCAAGATCAAGATCGTTCCAGAAATATCTCTTCCTGCGAGCGCCAACTGTGTTGCATGGCCAGTGCCACCGCGGCGTTCTTGGAACACGGTTGTAACCTTCGGGGCGACTTGACCTAAATGTTCTTCAACTGCTTCGCGACCTGCCCCAACGACAACGCGAATTTGCTTTGGTGAAAGTTCACTAACTGCGTGCAGAACATGGCCAACAAGTGAGCGGCCTGCAACTTCGTGCAAGACCTTGGGCGTTGATGATTTCATGCGAGTGCCTTCACCGGCGGCGAGAACAACAACCGTTTCGAGATTTGCACTCATGATGTAAGTCTAACTGGTGTACTAGATCTCAATGCTGACCGAGTCAGTGGCTCCGCCACCAGGTATCGATCCTGGACCCTGGGCTTCAAAGGCCCATGTGCTAGCCACTACACAATGGCGGAACGCATATTCTCCCTCATATCTATGTGTGCTCGCGACCATTTCAGGGCGATCCCCATAAGCGATATATCCTCTAGACCTATGAGCGCGCACCGTGATGAAGTCGACCGCCTAATCGCGGATTGGAAGCGCGAGCGCCCCGATTTAGATATCAGCCCCTTTGCGGTGCTTAGCCGTATTTCACGAATCTCTCGAAATTTAGATATCGCCCGTCGTGATGCTTTCGCTGACCTGGAAACTTCGGGCTTCGATGTTTTAGCTGCACTACGTCGTTCTGGCGATCCATACCAACTCTCCCCTGGCGCACTTATGCAAGAAACACTTGTTACAAGTGGCACCATGACAAATCGTTTAGATCGTTTAGAGGAGTTGAAGTTGATTACGCGTCAGCCAGATCCAGATGATGGCCGTGGATCACTTGTAACTTTAACTGCATCCGGAATGCGCGCAGTTGATAAGGCGCTAGAAGGTTTGCTTGAACAAGAACGTGAATTACTAAAAGGCTTAACGCGTGAACAGAAGATAGCGCTGGCAGATTTACTTAGCGCACTCGCTGCGCACTTGGAAGAAAACTAGATAACTAGAAAATTAGATGACCTTGGCGCCGTGCACTGGGCCATAGGCTCGGGCTACGCTTCCAACAACTCCGCTAGAAGTTAACGCAACAGCCAAGTCTAAACCTTGCTCTTCATCGGCAACTAGAAATGCAACTGTTGGTCCTGAGCCAGAAACAATTGAACCAAGTGCGCCGTATTCTTCGCCGACATCTAAAACTAAAGTTAGTGCAGGGCGCAGCGAACAAGCTGCTGACTGCAGATCATTATGTAGCGCTTGGCCCACAGCTTTCGAATCTGCGGCAAGTAACGATTGCATCAACGCATCGCTAGTTTGCGGCGCTGCGATATCTAAACCAGCGCGCAGTCGATCGCACTCTTGATAAACAGCGGGAGTTGATAAACCAACAGTTGAGAGCGCTAAAACCCAGTGATATGTGCCGCGCGAAAGCGCTGCCGTTAATTGATCTCCTCGACCCTGACCAATTGCTGTGCCGCCAGAAATCATAAAAGGAACATCGCTACCAAGTTGTGAGCCGAATTCGTGCATCTCTTCTCGTGACATCTCGAGTTCGTAAAGTTCATTTACGCCAACAATTACTGCGGCGGCATCGGCGCTTCCGCCAGCCATGCCACCTGCAACGGGGATCGATTTATTCACTTCTATATGGGCATCAATGACAAAGTCATAATCATCGGCGATTAACTGCGCTGCCTTTACCGCCAAATTAGTGGAATCTGCTGGCACGCCATGAGTGTGATCACCGATGATTGAAATAGTGATTCCGTTACCCGGTGCAGATTTTGTGATTGTGACATCGTCATAAATTGAGATCGCTTGAAAAACAGTAACTAAATTGTGGAATCCATCGGCCTCACGTGGGCCAACTGCCAATTGCAGATTTACCTTGGCAGGAACTCGTACGGTGACAGAGTTGCGGTTAGTTCTGGACACGCTAAGACTCTAAACCTTGTTGGGCAATTTTGCAGAAGCCATTGATATCAAGTGATTCACCGCGCAGCGTTGGGTCGATTCCCGCTGCGATTAAGTGCGCTTCAGCGGCAGCGGAACCGCCGTAGCGAGATGAGAGCGCGGCGCGCAGCATCTTGCGACGTTGTGCAAATGCTAGATCGATAATCGTAAAGACTTCCTTGCGAAGCTTTTCATCGCCCGGTGTGGCACGGCGCTTAAATCCAACTAACTTTGAATCCACATTTGGTGCCGGCCAGAAGATAGAACGCGAGACCGATCCAGCACCGGTTACATCTGCCCACCAAGCAGCTTTAACGCTGGGGATTCCATATTCCTTGGTATTTGGTTTTGCAGCCAAGCGATCGGCAACTTCGGCTTGCACCATGACAACGCCACTGCGCAGAGTTGGCAGAATTTCTAGAAGATGTAAGAAGACTGGCACCGAAACGTTATATGGCAGGTTGGCAACTAAAACTGTTGGCTCACCTGGAAGTGATTTAACTTGAAGAGCATCTTGGTTGATGACGGTAAGAATCTCGCTGCGATCGCTATGCAGCGCAGCAGTTATAGGCAGTTGGTTAGCCAGGCGCGAATCAATTTCAACAGCAATTACGCTGGTTGCCTCTTCCATAAGTGCAAGAGTTAGCGAACCGAGGCCGGGGCCGATCTCAAGTGCGACATCGCCAGCGGTAACGCCAGCGGTACGAACTATCTTGCGGCAAACATTGGCATCAATTACAAAGTTCTGACCAAGTGCTTTGGCAGGTTTTAAATCTAACTTTTCAGCAAGGGCGCGGATTTCTACAGCACCAAGCAAGGTCATAACGTGGATCCTGCGGCAAATGATCCGAAGATACGTTCGGCGTTATCCGAAAGCGCCTGGGCGAGTGCGCCAACGCTCTCATTGCGTTCTTCAGCCATAGCGCGAACGATATTTGCGATTTGTGCTGGAGTATTTAGCGCGCCGCGATTTGGCATAGGAGATAGGAAAGGTGAATCAGTTTCAACCAATAGCTGATCGTGCGGAACTAGCTTTACCGCATCGCGTAGTTCGGGGGCGTTTTTAAAAGTTAACGTGCCAGCGAAGGAAAGTATGTATCCGCGATCAATGCATAACTTCGCCATTTCAACTCCGCCTGAGAAGCAGTGAAAAACTGTCTTTTCCGGTGCTCCGACTTCGAGCAAGATAGATAAGACATCATCATGCGAATCGCGATCATGGATTACTAAAGCCTTCTTAGTCTTCTTTGCTAGCTCGATATGCCACTTAAACGAATCCTGTTGGCGCGTGCGAAGTTCCGGTGGGGTTCGGAAATAATCCAAACCCGTTTCACCAATTGCGCGAACCCGTGGATGTGCAGCAAGTTCTTCAATAATCTTTAAATCTGCTTCTAGATCAGGAACAACTGGCGCTTCATTGGGATGCAGGGCCACTGCAGCAAGTACGCGATCATCGAAGTGTTCTGCCGCTGCCACACACCATTTTGATTGTTCTGCGGAATACCCAACTTGCACAACACGATCTACGCCCGCCGCCTTAGCATCATCTAAAACTTGCTTTACTTCTGCCGAATCAGGTGCGGCATCGGTAACGATTTCTAAATGTGCATGCGCATCGACCGTTGGAACAGGAAGTGGTTTCGGCGCTGGCGCCAGTGGGCGATCAATATCGCGATTGTGGCGATCTGCCATAGGAAATTACTCTTTAGTCTCGAGTCGTGGAAATAGCACTGGAGTCTTAGTTACAAGAGTTCCTTCGGGAAGTTGTCCCCATTGTGCAACCTTGGAGATCTGTTGATCTGCAAGTGAACCAATAGTTGCATTTGCACCAAGTGATTCCCACAAAATTTCTGTTGTTGCAGGCATTACTGGATGCAACAAGACGGCAAGTGCGCGAAGTGATTCGGCGGTGTTATATAAAACTTCTTCTAGCGCTGCTTTATTTGCTGGATCTTTTGCCAGGATCCATGGCTCTTTCTCAGTGACATAGCCATTTACCTTCTTGCAGAAATCCATAACTGCGTTGATTCCACCTTGGAAATCAAGTGCGACCATTGCAGCATCGGCTTTTTCAACAGTGCTGGTTAGCGCTGCAGAAAGTCCGGCATCGGTAGCCTTCGCTGGCACTTTGCCTTCGCAGTATTTTTCAATCATCGCAGCCAAGCGTGAAGCTAGGTTGCCAAAGTCATTTGCGAGCTCTGATGTATAGCGAGCTGACATATCTTCCCAAGAGAAAGAGCCATCGCTGCCGAAAGGAATTGCGCGCAAGAAGTAATAACGGAAAGCATCAACGCCAAAGTGGTCGGTGATATCAGAAGGTGCGATACCGGTGAGCTTGCTCTTACTCATCTTTTCGCCGCCAACTAGCAACCAACCGTGAGCAAATACTTTCTTAGGAACTTCTAAACCTGCAGCCATCAACATCGCCGGCCAGATAACCGCGTGGAAACGCAAAATGTCTTTTCCAACTAAGTGAACATCTGCTGGCCAAGTCTGTGCAAACTTCTTGCCGCCTTCTGTATCTGGCGCATCAGTTAGCCCAACTGCAGTTGCGTAGTTAAGGAGCGCATCGAACCAAACGTAGACAACTTGATCGGTATCCCATGGAACCGGAATTCCCCAATCAAATGTAGAACGTGAAATTGAAAGATCAGAAACGCCGCCTTCAAGGAATGAGACAACTTCGTTACGCGCACTTTCTGGTTGGCAAGCATCTGGATTTTTGCGGTAATGCTCAAGTAGCGGTTCAACAAAAGCAGATAAACGGAAGAACCAGTTATTTTCATTGACCAGTTCAACTGGCTTGCTATGAATTGGGCAGAGCTTCTGTCCATCAGCATCGATTAGATCGCCAGGTAGCTTAAATTCTTCGCAGCCAACACAGTAAGGACCTTCATATTTGCCGGCATATATCTGTCCAGCATCTTTAAGTGATTGTAGAAACTTTTGCACGCGCTCGGTGTGACGGGCTTCAGTGGTGCGGATGAAATCATCGTTTGCAATATTTAGCGCGGTCCAATTTGGCTTCCATGCTTCTTGCACCAAGCGATCTACCCAAGCTTGTGGAGCAACGTTATTTTGCTCAGCGGTGCGCATTACTTTCTGACCATGCTCGTCGGTGCCAGTTAGGAACCAGACAGATTCGCCGCGTTGGCGATGCCAGCGAGTTAAGACATCGCCGGCCACGGTTGTATATGCATGGCCAATATGTGGAGCATCATTTACATAGTAAATCGGCGTTGTTAGGTAGAAAGATTTCACGAACGCATCTTATTCGCATCAACTACCGCTGCATAAACGATCCGCTTAGGCAGGTCGAATTCATCGGCCACAGTTGCAATTGCCGCCTTGCGATCCATGCCCGCCGCCTCAAATTCACGAACTCGCGCAACCATCTGCTCTGCAGTCACTTCCGCCGTTCCGACAGCCGCGCCAGCAATAACCATCGTGATCTCCCCCAAAATCTCTTTTGAGGTCGACCAAGCAACGAGTTCAGCGAGAGTTCCGCGAACCGTTTCTTCATAAGTCTTGGTCATCTCGCGGCAGATTGCTGCCTTGCGATCACTACCAAATACCGCAACAGCATCTTGCAGCGATTCGGTGATGCGATGTGGAGCTTCAAAGAAAACCATGGTGCGCTCTTCAAAACGTAAAGATTCATAAAGTGCTTGACGTGCGCCAAGTGCGCGCGGTGCAAAACCTTCAAAGGTAAAGCGATCTGTGGCAAGTCCAGAGAGCGCAAGCGCCATCACCGGTGCACTTGGCCCTGGAATAACTGTTACCGCTAAATTTTCAGCGATCGCATCGCGCGCTAAACGAAAACCCGGATCGCTAATGGTTGGCATGCCGGCATCCGATACAACTAACACGTTCTTTCCGGCGCGCAGTAGTTCGAGAATTTCTTGGGTGCGTTCGGTTTCATTGCCATCAAAGAATGAAATAACTCGACCAGTGAAAGTAACTTCGATATCAGAACACAAGCGATGAAAGCGTCGTGAATCTTCGGCAGCGATAACTTCAGCGTTAGCGATCGCATCTTTTAGGCGCGGGCTTGCATCTCCGGGATTTCCCAGAGGAGTTGCTGCCAACGTGAGCGCCATGGGTACATCCTCTCAGTACGCTAGGTATGTGAAAACCCGCATCTACGTTGGCGCGATCACTTTGGTCTCACTTGCCTTGCGGCTATTCAATCTAGGAACTCCCAAGGGCTTTGTCTTCGACGAGGTTTATTACATAGATGGCGCGCGCGATTATTTGGCGCATGGTGTCGAGGTATCTGGGAATGATCCAGAATTTGTAGTTCATCCGCCGGTTGGAAAGTGGCTGATAGCGCTAGGTATAAAGCTATTCGGAGATAACGAATTTGGCTGGCGCTTTATGGGCGCACTTCTTGGATCGGCGATGATTGTTTTAATCGCCCTTATCGCCCATCGCCTATTTAGAAATTCTTATCTAACAATTGCGGCAAGCGCTTTGATGGCGATGGATGGATTGGCGTTGGTGCATTCTCGTACCGCGTTATTGGATATCTATCTCTCATTCTTCATTCTTCTTGCAACTTACTTCTTCTTGGCTCGTTGGCATTGGTGGGCCGGAATCGCACTTGGCCTAGCGGTTGCAACCAAGTGGAGTGGTTTGTATTTCCTTGCGCTATTTGGAGTTGTTGCTCTCTATCGAGCATTTGCACATAACACTGGGCGCGACTTAATTAAGCCAACGCTAAAGACAGCTGCTCAATATGGGTTGGCCCCGATTTCGATTTATATTACTTCTTGGTCTGGTTGGTTTGCCAGCAACCGCGGGTGGGCGCGCGATTATTCCGAAAACATAATTACATCTTTCCTTCATTATCACTCTCAGATGTTGGGCTTTCACACCGGGTTAGTTGAGAAACATTCTTACCAATCAAATCCTTGGAGTTGGTTGATTATGGGAAGACCAACCTCTTTCTACTACGAAACCCCAAAGACGTGTGGGGCGGATAGCTGTTCTCAAGAAGTTCTGGCGCTTGGAACTCCGCTGCTCTGGTGGTTGGGAACTATCGCACTTGCTGTCGTGCTGGGTTTTTGGATTAGATCTATCGCCGTTAAACGCTATGAACCACCTCTTAACTTAATTCTTGGTGGAATGGCAGCCGGATATCTACCTTGGTTCTTCTTTCAAGAGCGCACCGTGTTTACCTTCTACGCGATTGTTTTTCAGCCCTTTTTAATCCTGGCAATTGTTTACTGTGCATACGTGCTGCTGATGCACTTTGAAAATAAGCGAAATATCTACGTGGTTCTGGGATTTATCACCTTTGCGATCTTTATAAACTTCATATTCTTCTTGCCGCTATTCACGGGAGATGTAATTACCTACGATTCATGGCAGGCGCGTATGTGGCTGCCATCTTGGATTTAACTCTAACTATTCGTTAGCGGCGCGGTTGCGCTTCATCCGTTCAACTGCTTCATCTGCAAGTTGCTGATCAAAGATTTCATCGCGCGATGGCGCAGCGGCGGCAAGGGCTTCGCGTTCTAGGCGCTCTTGTTCTTCACTCCACTGACCAGGAGTAGTCAGATCAATTACTCGCTTTGGAGAAATCGCCTTTGGCGCATTTACATAAGTTGGAACTGGCACCGAATTTGGTTGCCATTCTCCACGAGCTGCTGCGGTTCCTTTAGGCAGAATCGTTACACCAGTAAGTTCGCGTTCAGAAAGTGGAATCCAATGTTCAGTTGATTGCTTAGGAGCAACAACGTCTGCCAAGTTTGTCGATGAGACACCGACTGTTGTGCGATGAATCTGAGTAACGCGACGACGACGCGCTCGGTCAGTTGTTGTTTGGTGGCGAACGTGTGCCAAGTACAAAACAAATCCAAGAACTGGAATTCCGATAAATGAAATAGCAAGAGTTTGCATAATCGCACCTACTGTCGTCATTACGAACGCGATAATAATTATTGAGAAGATGATTCTGCGGCGCATAAGTTGTTGTGCAATTTTTGCTTCGCGATCTAAGTCGGTGTGAATTACACCAGTTCCAGAACTTCCGCCTGGAGAATTTTCTGCAACTATGCGAAGTGCGCTTTTATATCTTTCTACATTTTTTCCAGAGAACTCGTTTCGATCGTGCACCCAGCGTGGGAGGAAGTAAGCCACCCACATGCCGATGATCGTTAGATAGATAATTCCAGAAGCCATGATAGGTAAAGGTTAGAGGAGCACCCCTGCCGCCCCGTGGATTTAGAGGCTTAAATGACCTGGGAATTTTCTTTCACGTAACAGTGATGGTCGCGCCATTTTCCATCAATATGTAAATACCTAGGACGTAGCCCTTCAAAAATATAGCCAGCTTTCTCGGCGACCTTGATAGAAGGTGCATTTTCGGGGCGAATATTTATTTCGATTCGATGCAACGCCAGTTCTTCAAAGCCAAAGCGGGTCAACATATTTACCGCTTGTGTAGTAAATCCACGATTGGCATATGCGCGATCTATCCAATAACCGATATGCGCCCCGCGCATCGCTCCATATGAAACACCACCCATAGTTATCTGCCCGATTAGGTTGCGCCCTTGCTCGTTAATCTGCCAAATAGCTAATGAGTATGAGCGCCCATTGCGACCTTCGCGGCGATGCCAGTTGACCATCTCGCTAAATGAGGGGAGTTGGCTGGAGTTTTTCTCACCCGGAACTTTGGGAAGAGTGGCCTCCCATTCAGCGAGCCATTCTTTATTTTCAGCGCGAACGTGTAGCCAACGTCGACGATCGCGCAGTCGAAGTGGGCGCAATAACAACTCGCCCTCATTTAAGAAAATCGGCCAGTTCTCAGACATATCTAGATCTATCTCAATACTTATATATAGCGGCGTTCAAGCACGACGACTGTGACATCACTGCCTGCGGTGATATCTAGATCGCCTTCTGGAACAGCGATAAATGCGTTGGCATCCGAAAGAGTGGCTTGTTCATCTTGCGCACTAGATCCTTGTGAAAGTAAGGGAAGAACTGATTTTCCATCTTCAGATAAGACAGCGCGAATGTAAGAGCGGTAGCCGCCAGTTGAAACGATCGCTTTTTCGAGCTTTGCCTTAACTGATGGGCGGTGAATTGTTGCAGCACCGAGCATTGTGCGAATCATCGGCCGGATGAAAAGTTCAAATGAGATGTAAGCAGCAACTGGATCGCCTGGCAGAGTTACAACCGGAGTCTTATCCGGACCAATAACGCCAAAGTTATGGCGGCCGCTAGATTCGATAGCGATATCTACGGTGGTTATTTCGCCCATCGCAGAAAGTGTGCGGGTAATCAAATCAAATGAATCATCGTGGCGTTCTCCGCTAATAATTATTAAATCGGCGCGAACTAATTGATCTTCAATAACCGCCTGCAGTTGGGCTTCGTCGTCAGGAATTGTATGGACGCGATATGCGACTGCTCCAACTTCACGCACTGCAGTAGTTAGCAACCAAGAATTAGTCTCGTACTCTTCGCCTGCCTTTAACTCTTTACCTGGTTCAACTAAATCAGGGCCGGCTGAAAGTACAACCACGCGCGGATGCGGCCGAGTCGGTAAATGATCGCGACCAATAGATGCGGCAAGTCCGATCTGCGTCGAGCGAATTCTTGAACCAGCCTTTAGAACCAAACGTTCTCCGGCATAGATATCTGCGGCAAGGGTGGCTCCGTGTGCATCTAGCAGAGACATCTCGAATGCTTCGAGTGGTCGACAGATCGCTAATAGAGAGGAGAGAAACTCATCTACACGAGTGCGGTCTGACATAATCGGAAACAATACTTCTAGTGCCGTAGATAATTGGGGATTTAGATGAGTGCAGCAAGCGAGAAGTCTGAACTTCGGACCCGTTATCGCTTTGAACGGCGCGAAAGATATCTAGATCACTCTTTTTCACATCTTGCTACTTCTTCAGAATTTTCTAAGGCAAGCGCTATCGCCAGTTATATCTCTTATGGCGATGAGCCAAGTACGCAAGAACTAAATCAAGCGTTATTGAATAGCGGCAAAGATCTTTACTTGCCGCGAGTAAAAGGTGAAGATCTCGAATGGGTGCGTTGGAGCGGAGCTAGCGATCAACTTGCACCAAGTAAATTATCAAAGCAACTTCTTGAACCAATCGGAATTGCGCTCGACGAACTTTCACTTATTAATCTAATTGTCGTTCCAGCTCTACGTATTGATAGATCTGGATATCGCTTGGGGCAGGGCGGCGGCTTCTACGATCGCGCACTTCCAAAACTTTCCGCATGGAGTATCGGATTGATCCATCCAGATGAGATTTCTAGCGTTGATCTACCTCGTGAAGAATTTGATGTGCGGTTAAACGCTGCAGCAACACCGGATTTAATTCTGAGGTTTTCTTAACCCTTTGGCAGATTGCGCGCCATAACAATTCGTTGAATCTGATTGGTGCCTTCGTAAATCTGAGTTAACTTGGCATCGCGCATCATTCGTTCGACTGGATAGTCAGAGACGTAGCCATATCCGCCCAACACCTGCACCGCATCTGTTGTTACCTTCATGGCAACATCGCTAGCGAAAGTCTTGCTCGCTGCCGAGAAGAATTTCAGGTCTTTATCGCCGCGTTCGCTACGCGCTGCTGCAGCATAAGTTAATTGACGTGCTGCTTCAATATTCATAGCCATATCCGCCAAGATAAATTGCACGCCTTGGAAGTCGAAGATCTCTTTGCCAAATTGTTTACGCTCATGTGAGTACTTGGTCGCAACATCTAACGCGCCCTGTGCAATACCTAGCGCCTGAGCCGCGATAGTGATTCGGGTGTGATCCAAAGTATCCATCGCAAGTGCAAACCCTGCGCCGACTTCACTGATCCGACGATCATCTCCAATTGTCACGTTATCAAAATAAACTTCACGAGTTGGTGATCCACGAAAACCCATCTTCTTCTCGGGCGTTCCGAAAGAAACCCCGGGATCAGATTTTTCAACTATGAAGGCGGTTATTCCTTTAGATCCTTTACTTGGATCAGTCTGCGCAATAACTGTATAGAACTCAGAAACTCCAGCGTTAGAGATCCATTTCTTGCTTCCGTTTATTACCCAAGATCCATCTTTTAACTCTGCCTTAGTTTTAAGTGCAGATGCATCTGAGCCGGCTTCTGATTCAGAGAGGCAGTATGAAAATCCCTTACCTTTTGCAAGCAGTGGCAACCACTTTTCTTTCTGCGCTTTGCTTCCGCTGAGCATTAGTGGCAAAGATCCGAGTTTATTTACCGCTGGGATAAGTGATGATGAACCACAAACACGAGCAACTTCTTCAATAATAATTACTGTGGCAAGTGCATCTGCACCTTCTCCACCAAATTCAGTTGGCACATGCGCTGCGCTAAGGCCAGCCTTAAGCAGAGCATCGGCTGCTTCTTGCGGATAGCGATGGTCTTCATCTACAGCTGCGGCATGTGGCGCAATCTCATTTTCAGCAAGCGCGCGAACACTCTCACGTAGATCGTTGTACTCAGATGGAAGTGCGTAAAGATCGTTCGCGCTCATCGTTGTCCTCTGCCTTTTCTATCTCGGTCTTGTTCTGCAAGGGTAGATAAGTATGCATTGTATTGAGCAAGTTCATCAGGTTCGCCCATGGCCGCTAAGCGCGCTTCATTTCGATCAATGCGCTTGGTCTCTCGCGAGTCATCGCGCATCCATTGAATAAAAGTGGCAACGAGCGCAAGCAGGATCGGAATCTCGCCCATCGCCCAAGCTACAGAACCACCAGCTCGCTGGTCGGCAAGCAAATCCAAATTCCACGGAGTCTGCAGCGAAGCGAAATACCCTTGATCCAACAACGTTGTAGTTGAAAGTAGGGCGATAGCAAAGAAGGCGTGAATGCTCATCGCTGCAAAGAGAATAACTATGCGCACAATGTGTGGAACTTTTCGGGGATTCGGATCAATGCCAATTATTACGTGGAAGAAAAGAATTCCGGCAAGTAAGAAATGAACGCTCATTACGAGATGGCCGAGATGCGACTGCATCAAATTTCCAAATAGCGGTGTCATATATAGAACAAAGAGTGAGCCATCAAAGAGAGCAAGCGCAGAAACTGGATTTGTGAATACCGCCGCAGGTTTTGAATGCAGTAATGCAATCAACGTTCCACGAACTCCGCGCTCTTCACTCGTACGGCCTTGTGGCAAAGTGCGCAGCGCCAAGGTAATCGGTGCTCCTAGAACGATTCCGATTGGCGCAACCATTCCAAGAAGCATGTGCGCGATCATGTGATACTCGAATGAGAACTTGGCATAGACACCTAAGCCACCGCTGGTCGCATAATCAATTGCGCTGATTCCAAGTGCAAAGGCAACGGTTCGTCCTACTGGCCATTTATCACCACGGCGCGTCAGAATAATTACACCTCTTATATAAAGCGCAACGGCGGTTATCAAGACACCAATCATTAGCGCGTCAGGATCGTATAGCGAGATCAAACGCCAAAGGTTTGGTGGTGGTGGTGTTGCAATTCCCGCAACTGCTAAACCAGGGTCTAGCGGTGAACTATCTGCGCGTACAGGTGGTTGCATCGTTGAAAGTTTTGAACCAACGAAGGTCGTTACAGCCATGATTAAGACTTCGACTGAAAGTAAGCGGCCTAACTGCTTTCCATCTAATTTAAGCGATCCACTTAACTGGCGACGGTTTAAATAGCCAAAGAAGATAAGAACTGCCGTTAATAAAATCTTTAGAAAAACTAAGCGCGCATAATCTGAGCTCCAGGCGCTTTGAAAATTAAGTCTGGCCCAGGCATTTGCAGTTCCGCTCGCTGATACCGCTATCGCTGCCCATAGAGCCAAAGCGCTAAAGCGCGGTAACGCAATTGCTCGGTCTTCGGCCTTGAGGAAAGTAATCGCTACTAACCCACCTACCCAGAGTGAAATAGCGACGACGTGTACAACTAGAGATCCAATAGCCAGTGCATGTGAACCACTAGATGCTGAATGGCTTTCAAAGACGGGCGCAATTATTGCCACCAGGCTTAGTAAGAGCAGCGCATTGGCGCCGGCCACACCCTTGATTCGAATCGCTACTGATGCAACTAATAACGCCGAACAAAGTTGCACAAACATATATTTGCCGAGCGTTATCTGTGAGATAAAAGAACGTAAAGATGTTGGATCAAAGGCCCCAGATAGATCTGTTCCGAGAATATTCGCCAAAGTTGCAACTATCGAAACACCAGTAGCTATCACCCAAGCAAGTGCTGCAATTGAAGTTACGTTTCTTAAGGCTTTGGCTCTCTCACCAAGTTTTCCCTCAACATCATTTAAAAAGAAGGCGATAGCTAGGAGCAAACCGATTGTGGTGATGCCCGCAGCTAGGGATAAGAATTTACTTATCTCCAGTAAATTCATCGCTCGTTAAATATCTTTCGCGCATAGAGCGCAAGTGCAATCAGAACTGCAAGTGAGGCAACAAGCAGTCCGATTACAAATAAGTTAGTTCCGAAGTCGCTGCCCTCAATCTTTGCTGGCGTTGTTGGAACGACTTCTTCGGGAACAGAGATTGTTGGAGTTGAAAAGTTAAATACAAAGGATCCTTCGAGTGGCAGATCCATCTCAGAGATAATGCTGTAGGAAACTTTGTAGACACCTGATTCGGTAATTGGTTTCATTCCAACTATCAAATCGTTTCCAGCAACGGTCAAGGTGCCATCATCTACGCGACGACCAGATGGATCTGTAACAGTTACTTCATTGCCCATATCCATAGGTGTCATCTCAACAGTGATTGTCACTGCACTTGGTTCTACTTTCAGAGTCGAACCAGCAATTGGTGATGTGGCAACAAGAGAGTTAGCCAGCGCAGGAGCTGCTAGAAGAACGGTAAATCCCAGCGCTGCAATAACCGCCGCTAAACGTTTCACTTGTGACACCTGCCCTCTCTCAAATCTCCTCTTAATTCGCCTCTATCGTCTCACTTCCTTAGACTTAACCACCAGCCCCTGGGGCTGTGATTTAAACGAATAAGAGAAGGAGTGATGGCTCGTGCCTACATATCAATATCAATGTACTGCTTGCGAGCACGCCTTTGAGGCTTTCCAGAGCTTTTCTGATGAAGCGCTAACTATCTGCCCAGAATGTAAGGGCGAAGTTAAAAAAGTTTATTCTGCAGTTGGCGTTGTATTTAAAGGATCTGGTTTCTATAAAACAGACTCAGCACCAAAACCTGCGACTCCATCCAAATCTGAATAGCTATTCCGACTAGTCGTCGTGATGTGGCGGCTTATCGCCTTTGATTTCATCCTCACGTTTTTTTGAATCGCTCTGGTCTTCGCGCGGATCGCGTTCATCTTCTGTAGAACTAGGAAATAGATCACTCATTTGCAGTGCTACCTCCTCAATTATTTCTCAGACTAGTCGCATAAATTGCAACTCTGGGGGTAATCCTACATAGTTTGCTTGTGTTCGAACGCCTCGGTAATTTCATAGTTAAGCGCAGCAAGCGCGTTTTAATCCTTTTTACTCTTGGAATTCTCCTCGCCGGTGGCATCGGCTCGCTCGCCTTCGGGAAATTAGATTCAGGTGGATATTCGGATCTAAAAAGCGAATCTGCAAAAGCGGCAACTTACTTATCTGAAAATTTCAAAGTTGAAGAGCCTGTTGCTATCTTGATTATTGATAGCGGCGATAAGCCTGTAGAGGACGCAGTAATTTCAGAACAAGCACTTGCGGTTGAGAAAGAACTTGCACAGATTGCTGGAATCTCTAAGACTCTATCTTTCTGGTCAACGGGTGGCGCTCCTAATTTAAAATCTACTGATGGCAAAGCTGCATTTTTATTTGCGTATGCAAATACCGAGGCAGGCGACTTTGATTCGATCGGGAAGATTGGCAAAGATATTCAAGATGCATTTGATGGCAAGCGTGGAGATCTAACTATCTACTCATCCGGTGCTGGTGTTGTTACTTATGCGATTAACCATAAGATCGAACGCGACTTGTTGCTTGCCGAGTCCATTGCGATACCGCTGACTTTCTTACTTTTGATCTTTGTCTTTGGAGCACTTGTTGCTTCAGCGATGCCACTGGTAGTTGGAATTAGCGCAATTCTCGGCGCTTTCTTTATTATTTATTTGATCACGCTCTTTACCAATGTGAGCATATTTGCCCTTAACTTGATCACCGGTCTTGGGCTAGGTCTTGGTATTGATTACGCCTTATTAATGGTCAATCGCTTCCGTGAAGAACTGCACTCTGGCAAGAGCGTTGAGGACTCGGTGCGCACAACAATTAACACCGCCGGAAAGACAGTTTTCTATTCTGGTCTAACAGTTCTAGTAACGCTTAGTGCGCTCTTATTCTTTCCTTTAGATTTCCTTAAATCATTTGGTTATGCGGGTGTAAGCGTTGTTACCTTGGCAGTTCTTGGTGCGCTAATTCCGCTACCTGCAATCATGGCGCTGCTTGGACACAAGATCGATAAGGGCGCTGTGCGAAAAGGTGGAATAACTCCTAAAGAAGATGGTCGTTGGGCGCACACAGCTCGCGGCGTCATGAAGCGACCAGTACCTGTTGTAATTGGTTCACTTCTTTTACTTGGGGTCATGGCTGCGCCAATTACAAATATTGCATTTGCCCAAGTAGATTCCCGCGTTCTGCCAGCCAGTGATCCTGCTGCGATTGGATCAGCGAAAATCACTGAACGATTTAGCGGTTTTGAAGGAAGTCCGATTGAAGTTGTTATTCCCAACGGTGTCGGAAGAGAAAGCCAAGTAAGTGATTTCCTTACATCGGTTGCCAAAGTTGATGGAATTGCACGCGTCGGCGAAATCGAAACTTACGGAAGTGATTTACGTATCCAAGTCATTCCGGGCCAATCTTCTCGCACCATGGATGCTGAAAGATTGATTAAAGAGATTCGCGCCCTGGATAAACCAGATGAGACTCTCATCGGTGGCGCAGCTGCTGATTTCACTGATTCGCAAAGTGGAATCTCTAGAACTTTGCCATTAGCACTTGGTTGGATCGCATTCTGGGTAATGATCTTGATCTTTATCTTTACCGGTTCAATTATCTTGCCGATTAAAGCAGTTCTTTTAAATGCTTTATCGCTAACTGCAACTCTCGGCGCTGTAACTTGGATTTTCATTGAAGGTCATCTCAAATGGCTAGTAGGTGATTTCACCGTTACCGGAACACTTGATTCAGGAACAGTTATCTTGGTTGCCGTTGTTGTCTTTGGACTTTCCATGGATTACGAACTCTTCCTGCTCTCTCGCATTCGCGAAGAACATATGGCGGGCAAGAGCAATATCGAATCAGTAGCAACTGGTCTGCAACGCTCTGCACGAATCATTACTGCGGCAGCGCTTCTTCTAGCCGTTGTCTTCGCAGCGTTTATGACAAGTGGCGTGACATCGATCAAGATGTTGGGCTTTGGCGTTTCACTTGCCGTATTACTAGATGCCACGCTAATTCGCGCCTTGCTAGTTCCGGCGCTGATGAGACTCTTTGGTGAGACCAACTGGTGGGCGCCAAAGCCGCTGCGCCGCTTCACCATGACGCACTAGGGATGACGCACTAATTTCTATCTATAACCGCTAACGCGTACCCTTACGACATGGATCTCATCGCAAATCTGCAATGCGCAGACCAACCAGGCATTGTCCATGCGATGACAACTGCCGTACTTAACTGCGGTGGCAACATCATTGAAAACCAGCAGTTCACAGATCACAAAACAAACACCTTTGTGATGCGCACTCGCTTTGAAACCTCACAAGGCCTGGCAGCTGCAGAGAAGAGTCTGGGAGAAGGTTTAGGAAAATTCTCTCCAGCGCTGCACATTCGTGAAACCGCTAAGAAGACACGTGCACTAGTTATGGTTACCAAAGAGAGCCACTGTCTGCGCGATCTAATGTATCTCCTTGAACTCGGCGAACTTCCAATCGAAATTCCGCTAGTTGTTTCAAACCGTGAAGATTTGAAGCAGTTAGTTGAATCTCATGGAATTCCATTCATGTATCTGCCAGTTGACGCCTCAAATAAGGCTGCTCAAGAGAAGGCTTTACTAGCAAAAGTTGCAGAGTTAAAGATTGATTTCGTTGTACTGGCTCGTTATATGCAAGTTCTATCTAAAGATTTCTGCGCCGCACTACCGGGCAAGATAATTAATATTCATCACTCGTTCTTGCCGGGATTTAAAGGCGCAAAGCCTTATCACCAGGCGCATGATCGTGGCGTAAAAATTATTGGCGCAACTGCGCACTTTGTAACTGCTGATTTAGATGAAGGTCCAATCATCGAACAAGATGTTGCACACGTAACTCATTCATCAACACCAGATGAGTTAATCGCACTTGGTCGCGACATCGAACGTCGCGTACTTGCTAAAGCGGTAAAACTCTATGCGGAAGATCGAATCTTTATCGTTGGACATCGCACAGTTATTTTTAGTTAAGTCTAATGTGCGTCCTCAATTAGTATTATTTTTTAAGAACCCCAGTTGCCAGCGCCCAACTCTTTAACTCATTTGAGGACTTTACAAAATACTCGTCCGCCTTTGGCACAAATTGATCTATATCAATTTTGTAAACCTCGCGTAACGAAACCTTCAACCTGTCACCTTCAAAACGTGGCAAGTTGTTAGGATCGTAACTTATTTCATCAAATGCGCTGCGACTGGTCTTTGCCAGATTTAAGAGTGCGCCAATCTCACCACTTTGGGCGATGAGATACTCAGACCAAAAAAATCCAGCAAAGTACGGGCCACAAGTACCTGCTCTCCCAGCATTGACGTTGAAATCCATTAGTTTGTATTGCTCTGGGCGCTCCATGCAGTTTCGATAAGTTGAAACCCATGTTCGTGCCTCGCGATAAGTAATTTTCTCTGTTGCACTGAGCACCAAGGCGCTAGCAACATTTGCACCGCCTTCATTGAGCCAGAATTGATTGAAATTACCTTTGCTTCCTGTGTACTTACGAGAAACTTCTGCTTGCATGGCATGAAATATCTCATGAGCAAAACTGATGCTAATAATTCTTCGATCCTCACCCTTGGTGAAGTCTCTTGGAATCGGGCGCGTACCATCAAAGAGGAATCCGGTTCGGTTGAGAAATATCACTCCACTATCCATCCCGCAGAATCCGGCATTTGAGCCAGCCGGGACACCACCTTCTTTACTGGCACACCAAGTTCCCTCTGGCATAAGTGGAATCAACCACTGCTGGTCACCAACATAAACTTTATAACTACGACTGAACTCGAAACCTAAAGCTTCAGCTATTTGTAATGAGATTTCGATATTTGCTTGCACGATACCGGCCAAATATCGATTCTCCTCTCCTGGGCCAACAATTACTTCTAGTGCCGCCTTAGTTGGTTTTGTTTGAGAAACTAACTCACCAAGGAGTGATTCAATTTTTTCAATTTCAGGAGAAGTGGGCAGGGCGACATTAGCTGCAGCAGGTGATGGGGTTGGAGTCGGTACAGAAGTTGTTTTCTTTACTATTGACCAGATTAATTTCTTACCACTTTTAACACATTTATAAGAACTATTCCCTTGTATCGCCGTCTGGCCCAATTTCTTACACGATGCTCCCGCCTTTACTGCGGCATTCGCTTGCGATAATGAACTGGTTGCAAAAACTATTACTAGAACCAGGATTTTTAGCGTGCGAACCATGACTTATGTTATTGCGCTCCAGGAATGCAAGGCAAGGAAATACACGTGGTCAAAAGAGTTAACTACTGATTGGTGTCCCCGGCGGGAGTTGAACCTGCGACCTACCGCTTAGGAGGCGGTTGCTCTATCCACTGAGCTACGGGGACCTGCGTAAAGAATTATCTTCACTTGGCAAAGGTTATCTCTACGATTAATATAGGGCTAACGCGTTCAACAACGAATCGTGTGTATTAAAGAATGAAAGGCCACCCATGAAAGCGCTCGTTATCGGCGCAGGCGGAGTTGGCAGGGCAATAGCAAATATCGCATCTCGTAGACCATTTATTACTTCAATGGTCATTGCAGATCGCCACCTGTCACGCGCCGAAGAAGCAGTAGCAAGAGTAAAAGATCCCCGATTTTCAGCAGCGGAGGTGAACGCCGCAGAGCTCGAGGATATTCGTGCACTGATTCGTAAGGCCAATCCAGATATTGTCATCAACGCCGTAGATCCGCGCTTTGTTATGCCGATCTTCCTAGCTTGTGAAATTGAAAATACAAATTACATGGATATGGCGATGTCTCTTTCTCGTCCGCATCCGCACTATCCAAACTCTGAAACTGGAGTAAAGCTCGGCGATGAACAATTCGCTCGCGACTGGAACTGGTGCGAACGAGGTATCTACGCGCTAGTCGGTATGGGCATTGAGCCAGGAATGAGCGATGTCTTTGCGAAATATGCATCCGACCATCTCTTTAGCCGAATCGATGAAGTAACTATTCTCGATGGTTCTAACTTAGTAGTTGAAGGCGCCGACTTTGCTCCATCGTTTTCAATCTGGACAACTATTGAAGAGTGTTTGAATCCACCTTTGGTTTGGGAAGATGGCCGCGGTTGGTTTACAACTGAACCATTTAGTGAACTCGAGGTATTTGATTTCCCTGAAGGCATCGGGCCTGTTGAGTGCGTCAACGTCGAGCACGAAGAAGTTGTCTTGATTCCGCAGAAAGTTGATGCCAAGAAAGTTAATTTCAAGTATGGACTTGGTGCGCAATTCATCACGACTCTAAAGACAATTCATATGCTTGGTATGGATCGTAAAGAGACCGTTGAAGTTCAAGGCCATCCAGTTTCACCACGCGACTTGCTTGCCGCATCTCTTCCAGATCCGGCCACACTTGGTGAGCGCATGCGCGGAAAAACCTGCGCCGGCACTTTAGTTAAAGGCCTTGATAAGTCAGGTAAGCCATATGCGTGCTACATGTACAACGTTGTAGATAACGAATGGTCGATGGCTAATTACGGAGATCAGGCAGTGGTTTGGCAGACCGCAATTAATCCAGTTATTGCGATGGAGTTATTGCATAAGGGAACTTGGAAACCAGAAGGCGTAAACGGCCCAGAATGGTTTGATGCCAAGCCTTTCCTTGATCTACTTGAAGAGTACGGAACCAGTTGGCATATTCGTGATGAATCAACAGCTGGAATCTCAGTCGAGGAGTTGACCGTTTAAAAACGGGAGGCTGCGATGGCTAAGGAATTGCAGTTCGATGTCGTAGTAATCGGATCCGGTTTTGGTGGATCCGTTACTGCGCTTCGATTGCGCGAAAAGGGTTACTCCGTAGCTGTCCTTGAAGCCGGAAAGAGATTTGCAGATAAAGATTTTCCAAAGACATCCTGGCGCATAAATAAATTTCTATTTGCGCCAGCACTTGGTTGTTTCGGAATCCAAAGAATTCATATCCTTCCCGATGTGCTTGTCCTATCTGGCGCAGGCGTTGGCGGAGGTTCACTGGCCTACGCCAATACTTTGTACCAACCTGGCGATAAATACTTCCAGGATAAACAGTGGGCAGATATCACTGACTGGAAACGTGAACTCGAACCTTGGTATGAACAAGCTCGACGCATGCTGGGAGTTGAAGAGAATCCTTACTTCTCACCATCAGATGCGGCGATGAAATCTGCGGCAACCAAGATGGGCGTTGGACAAACTTTTAAGATGGCGCCCCTTGGAATTTACTTTGGAAATGGTGAAGGCGTAGTAGCGAGTGATCCTTACTTTGGAGGCAAAGGACCGGATCGTAAAGGCTGCACAAACTGCGGCGAATGTATGACCGGTTGTCGCCACAACGCCAAAAACACCCTGCCCAAGAATTATCTAGGTCTTGCCGAGGGCGCAGGTGCAAAAGTATTTCCGATGACAACAGTTACAGAATTCGGAGAGCGCAGCGATAGAAAATGGGTAGTTAAAACTGAGAAGACCGGAGCTTGGGATGGTTCGCGCGGACCAACCTTTATTGCAGATCAACTTGTTGTTGCTGCCGGAACATTTAACACTCAGAAGTTATTGCATAAGATGAAACGTAAACAATTACCGCGCCTTTCGGATCGTCTTGGCGCCCTTTCCCGAACAAATAGTGAAGCCCTCACTGGTGCGCTTATGAATAACCGCGATAACGATTTCAGTCGTGGAGCAGCGATTACTTCTTCCTTCTTTCCTGATGAACATACCCATATTGAACCTGTGCGTTATGGCAAAGGAAGTAACTTCATGGGCTTGCTACAAACAATCATGACCGATGGGTTTACTGGAAAAGAACGGCGCCGCCATTGGTTAAAGCAGTTCCTAGCCAAGCCTTCGCTGCTTTTGCGAATAATTAATGTGCGCCACTGGAGTGAGAAGACGGTCATCGCACTTGTAATGCAAGATGTTGACTCAGCCGTAACCGTAAAGGGAAAGCGCGGCTTATTTGGATTTAAGTTAACTTCCAAGAACGATAGCGATAAGCCAAATGCAACTTATATTCCAGCGGTCAATGAAGCGGTGCGTCATATCGCAAACGAATATGGTGGAATCGCAGGCGGGCATATTGGCGATTTAATCAGCGCACCATTTACCGCCCACTTTGTTGGTGGCTGTGTAATTGGGGCAGATGAAAAAACTGGAGTAATCGATCCATATCACCGCGTTTATAACTACCCAACTCTTCACGTTGTCGATGGTGCTTCAATCACTGCAAATCTGGGTGTGAATCCATCTCTGACGATTACTGCGCAAGCAGAGCGCGCAATGTCGCTGTGGCCAAATAAAGGTGAGGCTGACCACCGTCCCGCACAAAACGCTCCTTACAAGTATCTTGCTCCAGTGCGACCTAACGATCCAGTTGTTCCGGCCAGCGCTTACGGCGCACTCAAGTAAATTAACTGCGGAGGCGATATGAAAAAGTGGGCTCTAGTAACCGGTGCAACCGCCGGAATAGGTGAGAGTTTTACTCGTTTGCTTGCGGCGCAGGGTTTTAACTTGGTCTTGGTCGCGCGCGATGAAGCTCGCTTGCACGAAAGAGCTCAGGGGCTGAAGGATAAATTTGGCGCCGAATCAGTTGTCATCGTCGCTGATTTAGCTAACGAATCTGGTTGTGCCAAAGTTGAAGAGTTTATTAAGAACAATGAGATTGAAGTGCTGATTAATAACGCTGGCTTTGGAATCAATAAAGCATTTACGATGAGTGATTTGGCAAAAGAGGAAGAAGTCCTAAAGGTATTGGTGCGCACACCGATGCGGTTGATGCACGTGGCACTTCCTGGAATGAAGGAGCGCAATTCCGGGACGGTAATCAACGTCTCATCGGTTGCCAGTTTTATTGCAGGTGGTGCCTACAGCGCATCGAAGGCTTACCTAACTGTTTTAAGCGAATCACTTCATACCGAACTTTCCGCTACCAAGATAAAAGTTTCAGCGCTCTGCCCAGGATTTACTCGTACCGAGTTTCATCAACGCGGCCGAATGAAGATGGCGGGATTACCAGAGTTCATGTGGCTTAACTCCGATCAGCTCGTCGCGAAAGCTTGGAAGGATGCGCAAGCAGGAAAGGCGGTCTCGATTCCCGGATGGCAATACAAACTCTTGGTGGGTTTCATAACTCTGGCTCCGAGGCCGTTGGTCCGCAGGGTTGGTATGAATTTGCGAGTCAAACAACGCTAATTCACATGCTTTTCTCCGTTTGTATCCCATAGATCAGCCCTCTGGTTGGCTAACATAGCCTCATCATCAATGGAGGTTTTTCATGTTTCGTAAGGCCATAGTCGTAGCCGGTGCTACCGCTCTCGTACTCGCATCTATCACTGCAGTACCAGCAAGCGCCGCAACCAAAGTCAGCAATGGCGTTGCATGTAAGAAGTCTGGCCAAACCACAAAGGTAAGCGGTTCTTCTTACCGCTGTGCAAAGAACCCATTGGTAAAGAATTCAAAGCTAACTTGGTTGTCACTAGATTGCATCAACACAGCAAATACTTACAAAAAAGCAGTCGCAAACTTGCCAAAGATCAAGGCTGCAACAGATGAAACTGTTGCCAAGCTTGATGCAGATATGGCAAAGCAAGCGCTTGAAACTGAGAAAGCCAACAAGTTGATCCCTGAATACCAGGCAAAGATCGCAACGATCAATACAGCTCTGGTTGCTTTGCGAGCAGATACTGCAAATCTAACTAAGAACAAGGCGACTATCGATAAGTACGCTGCAGCTGTTCGCAGTTATGAAGCAGCGATCAAGGCTTACTCGACTGTTGGCAAGCAGA
>Ga0208596_1000116_pt1 | contig 25868 bp, 25 predicted proteins | sample LakMenEpi12Jul11_FD_150686 | JGI IMG/M metagenome (GOLD analysis project Ga0208596, IMG submission 150686) | Freshwater microbial communities from Lake Mendota, WI - 12JUL2011 deep hole epilimnion (SPAdes) | ecosystem: Environmental > Aquatic > Freshwater > Lake > Epilimnion/Euphotic zone ...
CGTCGATTTCTATTCCGGCATCATCTACAGCGCGCTCGGCATCCCGCGCTCGATGTTCACGGTGATGTTCGCGATCGCGCGCACCGCGGGCTGGGTGGCGCATTGGCAGGAGATGATCGGCGACCCGGGCATGAAGATCGGTCGCCCGCGCCAGCTCTACACGGGTCCGGTGAAGCGCGACTACACCCCGATCGGCAAGCGCTGACGGGGAGCGGTCAGACCGCTTCGAGCAGCGCGGCCACCTCGGCGGCGTCGGCGCGCCGCATCGGCTTGCCATCGACCGGCGACACCGGCGATTGGCGGATGCCATCGAGCGGGAACACCACGATCTCCACCGGCTGGTCGTCGACCTCGAGGCGCAGCGCGGGCTGCTGAACGACGCGCTCGGCGGTGTAGCGCAGGCGCCGCTCGCCTACCTCGAACGGGATCCCCTGGTCCATCAGCCGCAGGCTGAGGGTCTCGACGCGCTCGGCGAAGGCGTGCAGCAGCACGTCGTCGTGCTGGGTCGCGGTGCCGGCGAGCACCGGACCCACGAGCCGCGGCTGGAAGTCGCGCAGGCGCTGCATCACATCGAGCGCCACCTGCCGTTGCGCAAGCAGCGATTCCACATGAGAGTCGCCGCCGAACAGGCGTTGGTATTCCTGCAGGGCCTCCTCGATCTCGGTGTTGCGCGGCAGCACGGAGCTGTCGACGACGCCGAAGCGCTCGGCGGCCTTGCGCTTGGCGAAGAGGAAATCCCGCACGCCGTGCTCGGCCATCACCCGCGCCGCCTCCTGCGCCAGGGCGCGTCGCAGGTGCTCCGCGCGCGGCGAGGCTTTCTTCAAAAGATCGGTTCCGCAGTCGTCGGGTCGACGGTGCCGACGCCGGTCGCGCCGACGCCCGCCATCTCGTTGCCGCCCAGGATGCCGCCGGTCGGCATGCGGTCGGTCATGAAGGTCTCGAAGATGCCGCCCGGATCGTCGACGCTCGCGAGTTCACCGGTCGCCGGCGAGACGCGCGCCTGCACCAGACCCTCGGGCATCGGCCAGCCGCGCTGCGGCACGCCGGCGAGCGCATCGCGCATGAAGTCCGTCCAGATCGGCACGGCGGTGCGGCTGCCTTCTTCGCCTTCGCCGAGCGGCTGCGACTGGTCGAAGCCGACCCACACCGTGGCGATGACGCTGCGGTTGTAGCCGTTGAACCAGGTGTCGCGCGATTCGTTGGTGGTGCCGGTCTTGCCGGCGATGTCGCTGCGGCCGAGCGCGCTCGCCCGGATGCCGGTGCCGCGCGAGACCGCCTCGCGCATCATGTCGGTCATCAGCCAGGCGTTGGCGGCGCTGATCGCGCGCGGCGCGCGCTGGGCCTCGGGCAGCTTGCAGCCCGTCGCGCCCGCGGCGGCGTCCTCGGCATCGCAGCCTGCACGGCGCGGCGCGGCCTGGAAGAGCACCTCGCCCTTCGGGTCCTCGATGCGATCGATGAACCAGGGCTGCACGCGATAGCCGCCGTTGGCGAACACCGCGTACGCGCTCGCCACCTGCAGCGGCGTCGCGCTGTTGGTGCCGAGCGCGAGCGTGAGGTTGCGTGGCAGGCGCGACCGCTCGAAACCGAAACGCTCCGCCCAGGTCATCGTGGGCGACATGCCGACCGCCTGCAACAAGCGGATCGAGACGAGGTTGCGCGACTTCACCAACGCCTCGCGCAGCCGCGTCGGGCCGTAGAACTTGCCGCTCGAGTTCTCGGGGCGCCAGGCCTCTTCCATGCTCGAATCGTCGATCACGAACGGCGCATCGAGGATCAGCGAGGCGGCCGTGAACCCGTTCTCGAGCGCTGCGGAGTAGAGGAACGGCTTGAAGCCCGATCCCGGCTGACGCTGCGCCTGCGTGGCACGGTTGAACTTGCCGACCTTGGGGTCGAAGTAATCGAAGCCGCCGACCAGCGCGAGGATCGCGCCGTCGTTCGGCTTCAGGGCGACCAGCGCCGAGGCGGCTTCGGGCATCTGCGCGAGCCGCGCGTCCAGCGTAGTCGGCGCGCCTGCCGCAGCCTGGGCGGCCTGCGCGGACTTTGCGAGGGTGACGTAGACGATGTCGCCGCGCGTCAGGACATCGCCTGCCGACTTCGGCGCCGGCCCGGTGCCGTAGCCGACTTTCTTCCGCGCCCAGGACAGGCCATCCCAGCCGATGTTGGCGAAGCCCTTGCCGCGCACGTAGACGCGGGCGGCTTTCGGGCCGACCTGCACCACGACCGCTGGCAGCAACGGGTCGCTCGACGGCCGGCCCTCGAGCAGGTCTTCGAGGGCGTCCTCGGAATCGGTGCCGGGCAGCGTGACCCGCTCGATCGCGCCGCGCCAGCCGTGGCGACGGTCGTAGTCGATCAGCCCGGCGCGCACCGCGCGGTTGGCCGCGGTCTGCATGCGCGAGTCGACGGTGGTGTAGATCTTGAAGCCTTCGTTCTGCGCCGCGGCGCCGAAACGCTTGACGAGCTCGAGCCGCGCCATCTCGGCGAGGTACGGCGCCTCCACGTCGAAGCTCTGCGCGTGCTCGCGGGCCCGCACTTTCTCGGCGACCGCACGCTGTTCGGCGGCTTCGTCGATGTGGCCGATCTCGCGCATGCGCCGCAGCACGTAGCGCCGCCGCTCGGCCGCGGCCTCCGGGTTGCTGATGGGGTTGTAGCGCGAGGGCGCCTGCGGCACGCGGGCCAGCGTCGCGGCCTCGGCGAGGGTGAGTTCCTCGAGGTCCTTGCCGAAGTAGTAGTCCGCGGCCGCGGCGACCCCGAAGGTGCGCTTGCCGAAGCTGATGACGTTGAGATAGAGCCCCAGGATCTCCTGCTTCGAGAACTCGCGCTCGATGCGGTAGGTGAGGAACATCTCCTGCACCTTGCGCCGCCAGGTGCGGTCCTGCGTCAGGAACAGGTTGCGCGCGGTCTGCTGGGTGATGGTGCTCGCGCCCTGCAGGCGCTTGCCGGGGACCACGTTCACGAGCAGCGAGCGCACGATGCCCGGGTAATCGAAGCCCGAGTGCTGGAAGAACTGGTCGTCCTCGGCGGCGATGAACGCCTGGCGCACCATCTCCGGCACCTCGTCATAGGTCACCGGGATGCGGCGCTGCTCGCCGATCTGGGCCATCAACCGTCCGTCGGACGAGTAGACGCGCAGCGGGACCTGCAGCTCGATCTGCCGCATGGCCTCGACGCTGGGCAGCGAGGGTTGCAGGAAGACATAGGCGCCCGAGATCAGGGTGGCGACGGCGAGCGCCAGACCCGCGAGCGCCGCGCCGACCCAAAGGGCCAGTTTCTGGAAGGAGAGGTTCACGGCAGTGGCGATGTTACCGGATTGCAGGGGTCGTCGGATTGCAGGGGTCGTCGGATTGCAGGGGTCGTCGGATTGCGGGGGCGTCGCGTCGGGGCGCCGGCCGGGGCGGGCGCCGTCGGGCTGGGATATCCTCCCCGCATGGGGGACGCCCGGAACATCTTCCTCGTCGGGCCGATGGGCTCGGGCAAGACCGCGGTCGGCAAACAGCTCGCCCGTCGGCTGCGCCTGCCGTTCGTGGACTCGGACCTCGAGATCGAACGCCGGACCGGGGTCGACATCCCGCACATCTTCGACAAGGAAGGCGAGGCCGGGTTCCGTGCCCGCGAGTCCGCCGTCATCCTCGAGCTGGCGGCGCGCGTTGGACTCGTGCTCTCGACGGGCGGCGGGGCGATCCTGCGGCCCGACAACCGTGAGGCGCTGCGCGCGGGCGGCACGGTGGTGTACCTCGAGACCTCGGTCGCGCGTCAAGCCGAGCGCGTGCGGCGCAGCGACCACCGACCCTTGCTCGCGGGCGCCGCGGACCCGACGGCGCGGCTCGCCGAACTCATGGCCCACCGCGCGCCCCTCTACGAGTCCGTCGCCCACCTGACGTTGCGCACCGACGGCACCCGGGTGCAGGACCTCGTCGACCGGATCATCGCCGCCCTGCCGACGGCGGTGCCTGCGGCGCCGGCGCCCGATGACGCGAGCCCCGGTCGTATACTCGGACCGTGACCGCTGCCACGCCTGCACTGACGGTGCCCCTCGGCGACCGTTCCTATCCGATCCACATCGGCGATGGGCTGTTGGGCGATGCGGCGCTGCTCGCCGCTGTGCTGCCGGCGCGCCGGGTCGCGGTGGTCACCAACGACATCGTGGGGCCGCTCTACCTGCCGCGCCTGCAGGCGACGTGGGCGGCGGCGGGCGCGACCCCGCTGCTCGAGATCGTGCTGCCCGACGGTGAGCGCCACAAGACGCTGCCCACCGTCTCGCGCATCCTCGACACGCTGGTCGCCAACCGCTTCGCGCGCGACGATCTCGTCGTCGCCCTCGGCGGCGGCGTGGTGGGTGACATGGCGGGCTTCGCCGCCGCCTGCTATCAGCGCGGCATCGGCTTCGTGCAGATGCCGACGACCCTGCTCGCACAAGTGGACTCTTCCGTCGGCGGCAAGACCGGCGTCAACCACCCGGGCGGCAAGAACCTGATCGGCGCCTTCCACCAGCCGAGGGCCGTGATCGCCGATACCGCGACCCTCGCCACGCTGCCGCCGCGCGAGCTGCGTGCCGGCCTCGCCGAGGTCGTCAAGCACGCGCTCATCTGCGATGCGGCGTTCTTCTCGTGGCTGGAGGCCAACGCCGATGCCTTGCTGGCCCTCGATCCGGTGGTGCTCGCCCATGCCGTGCACCGCTGCTGCACCATCAAGGCCGGTGTCGTCTCGCGCGATGAGCGCGAGACCGGCGAGCGGGCGCTCCTCAACCTCGGCCACACCTTCGGCCACGCCATCGAGCAGGTGACCGGTTTCGGTCCGTGGTTGCACGGCGAAGCGGTGGGGGTCGGCCTCGCGATGGCGGCGGGGATGTCGCAGCGCGCCGGCTGGCTGCCTGCTGCCGATGCCGCGCGCCTCGATGCCTTGCTCGCAAGGCTCGGTCTGCGCACCGAGGCGCGGGGCGCGGTCACGCCGCAGGCCGCGCGCGCCGCGATGCAGCTCGACAAGAAAGTCCAGGGCGGCCGCGTGCGCCTCATCCTGCTGAAGGGCATCGGCCAGGCCTTCGTCACGGCAGATTGGCCGACCGACGCCTTCGACGCCACCCTGCAGGAACACCTCGGGTGAACGACGCGCGCAAAAGCGCGTCCGTCAACGACGCGCCGCTCGCCCCGTACGCCGCCAAGGACGAGACCAGCCGCGGCCGCCGCTTCCCCGAACCGCCGCCCGCGACGCGCGGCGAGTTCCAGCGCGACCGCGACCGCATCATCCACTCCAACGCCTTCCGCCGCCTCGTCTACAAGACGCAGGTGTTCGTGAACCACGAGGGCGACCTCTACCGCACGCGGCTCACGCACTCGATCGAGGTCGCGCAGATCGGCCGCAGCATCGCACGCGCGCTCGGCCTCAACGAGGCGCTGACCGAGGCCATCTGTCTCGCGCACGACCTCGGCCACACGCCGTTCGGCCACGCCGGGCAGGACGCGCTCAACGAATGCATGCGCGAATACGGCGGCTTCGAGCACAACCTGCAGTCGTTGCGCGTGGTCGACCTGCTGGAAGAGCGCTACGCGGACTTCGACGGCCTCAACCTCACCTACGAGACCCGCGAGGGCATCCTCAAACACTGCTCGGCGGCCAACGCGCGCGGGCTCGGCGAGCTCGGCGAGCGGTTCCTGCAGCGCCTTCAGCCCTCGCTCGAGGCGCAGCTCGCGAACCTCGCCGATGCCATCGCCTACAACAACCACGACGTCGATGACGGCCTGCGCGCGGGGCTGATCGAGGTCGAGGCGCTGCGCGAGGTCGCGCTCTTCGGCCGCGCGCACGACGAGGCGCTCGCGGAGCATCCCGGCCTCGGCGGGCGGCGCCTCATCCACGAGACCATCCGCCGCATGATCGGGCGGGTGGTGGGGGATGTGATCTCCACCACCGATGTGCGCCTCGCCGCCGCGGCGCCGACGTCGATCGACGCCGTGCGCGCGCAGCCCGCGCCGCTGGTGTCGATGAGCGAGGCGGTGTACGCCGAGCATCTCGAGCTCAAGCGCTTCCTCAACGCCAACCTGTACCGCCACAGCCGCGTGCTGCGCATGACCGAGAAGTCGCGCCGGGTGCTGCGCGAGCTCTTCGAGGCGCTGCTCGAGGACATCGACCTGTTGCCTGCCGAGCATCGGCGCGCGGCGGCCGAGGCGGAGGCCGCGGGCGGCCGCGCCGCGCGCGCGCGGGTGGTGGCGGATTATGTGGCCGGGATGACCGACCGCTTCGCCATCCTCGAGCACCGGCGGCTGTTCGACCCCGACGCCAGGTCTTGAGGCGCCACCCCGCGCGCTAGACCAGTTTCGCCGCCTCGTCGCGCAGTTCGCGGCGCAGGATCTTGCCGACGTTGGTCTTCGGCAGGTCTTTCCTGAAGTACACGTGCTTCGGCACCTTGTAGCCCGTGAGCTCGGTGCGGCAGTGTTCGATGACCGCCTCCTCGGAGAGCGCCGGATCCTTGCGCACCACGAACAGCACCACGGCTTCGCCCGAGTGCTCGCTCGGCTGGGCGACCGCGGCGGCTTCCAGCACGCCCGGGTGCGTCACGGCGACGCTCTCGACCTCGTTCGGGTACACGTTGAAGCCGGACACGTTGATCATGTCCTTCTTGCGGTCCTCGATGTAGACGAAGCCGCGCGTGTCCATGCGGCCGATGTCGCCGGTGCGCAGCCAGCCGTCGGGCAGCATCACCTTGGCGGTCTCTTCCGGCCGGTTCCAGTAGCCCTTCATGACCTGCGGGCCGCGCACGCAGATCTCGCCCGACTGGCCGATGGGCAGCATGTTGCCGTCGTCGTCGGCGATGCCGATCTCGGTGGAGGAGATCGGCAACCCGATCGAGTCGTTGAACTCCTCGGTGATCGGGTTGATGCAGGCCGCGGGCGAGGTCTCGGTGAGGCCCCAGGCCTGCGTGAGGATGCAGCCCGTGACCTGTTTCCAGCGCTCGGCGACCGCGCGCTGCACGGCCATGCCGCCGCCGAGCGTGCAGCGCAGCGCGCCGAAATCGACCTTGTCGAAGCCCGGCGTGTGCAGCAGCGCGTTGAATAGCGTGTTGACGCCGGAGATGAACGTGAACCTGTACTTCATCAATTCCTTGACAAAGGCCGGGAAGTCGCGCGGGTTCGTGATCAGGACGTTCGTCCAGCCGATGCGCAGGAACAGGATGCAGTTACCGGTGAGCGCGAAGATGTGGTACAGCGGCAGCGCCGTGATCGCGATGCCCGCCTGGTCCTTCGGCCAAGCGGGTTCGGTCCAGGCCGTCGACTGCAGGACGTTGGCGGCGATGTTGCCGTGGCTCAGCATCGCGCCCTTGGAGACGCCCGTCGTGCCGCCGGTGTACTGCAGGAAGGCGAGGTCGTCGTGGCCGAGGTCGATCTGGCGCAGCGCATGGCGCGCGCCCGCGGCGAGCACGTCGCGGAAGCGGTGGTGCCCCGGCAGCGACCATGCCGGCACCTGCTTGCGCACGCGGCGCACCACGAAGTCGACGATCGCGCCCTTCGGGAAGCCGAGCATCTCGCCGACGCTGGTGACGACCACGCGCCGCACGCGGGTGTGGGCGATGACCTCCTGCAGCACGTGCGCGAAGTTCTCGAGGATCACCACCACCTCGGCGCCCGAGTCCTTCAGCTGGTGCTCGAGCTCGCGCGCGGTGTAGAGCGGGTTGGTGTTGACCACCGTGGCCCCGGCGCGCAGCGCGCCGAACAGGGCGATCGGGTACTGCAGGAGGTTCGGCATCATGATGGCGACGCGGTCGCCGCGCTTGATGCCCGCCTCGTGCTGCAGCCATGCGCCGAAGGCGCGGGTCTGGGCGTCGAGCTCGCGATAGGTGATGCCGCGGCCCATCTGGATGAAGGCGACGCGATCGGCGTAGCGCGCGAAGCTCTCTTCGGCGAGGTGCGCCACGGAGCGGATCTGCCCCGGATCGATGTCGGCCGGCACGCCGGCGGGATAGGTGGCGGTCCAATAGCGGGAGTACGTCATGCGGTGGACTCTAGCCGGGGGTCAGCGTCTCAGCAACGGCTTCAAAGCCGGCCACATCGTGTCCAGCATCACGGGCTGGGCTTTGGCCGTCGGGTGCAGGCCGTCGGTCTGGATCATCCCCGGTTCGAGGGCGATCTTTGACAGGAAGAACGGCTCGAAGGCGAGCTTGTGCTGGCGGGCGAGGTCGCGGAAGACCTTCTCGAAGCCCTCCGAATAGCGCGCCCCATAATTGGGCGGGATCTTCATGCCGAGCAGCAGCACCCGGGCGCCGGCTTCCCTGGACAGGACGATCATCCGTTCGAGATTGGCGCGCGAGGTCTCGAGGGGCAGTCCCCGCAGCCCGTCGTTGCCCCCGAGCTCGAGGATGACGATGGCCGGACGGTGCACGGAGAGGGCCCGGGGCAGCCGGGCGAGCCCCCCGGTCGTGGTCTCGCCGCTGACGCTGGCATTGACCACGCGGTACCCGTAACCTTGGGACTTCAGGCGGCCCTGGAGCAGGGCGACCCAGCCCTCATCGGCCGCCAATCCGTACCCGGCGCTGATGCTGTCGCCCACCACCAGGATGGCGGGGGCGCGTGCAGGTGCCGCGGGCGTGGTGGCCGCCGCAGGGGCGGACGCCAGGTACACCCAGAGTCCGAGCAACAGGGAAGCGACCGACTTGACAGACGTGGCAAACAAAGAAATCGTCCTCGAAGCACAAGACCTGGGCAAAGAGGTTAGCAGTCCCGAGGGGCCGCTCGCCATCGTCCGCGAGGTGTCCTTCCAGGTGCGCACCGGCGAATCGGTCGCCATCGTCGGCGCCTCGGGCGCCGGCAAATCCACGCTGCTCGCCCTGCTGGCGGGACTCGACCTGCCCACCTCCGGCCGGGTGCTGCTGGCCGGCCAGGACCTCAACGCCCTCGATGAGGACGGCCGCGCCCGCCTGCGCGCCGAGCGCGTCGGCTTCGTGTTCCAGTCATTCCACCTCGTGCCGGCGCTGACCGCGCTCGAGAACGTCATGCTGCCGCTCGAGCTCGCCGGGCGCCGCGATGCCCGCGCCGGTGCCCGCGAGGCCCTCGAGCGCGTCGGCCTCGGCAGCCGCGTCGGCCACTACCCGCGCCAGCTCTCGGGCGGCGAGCAGCAGCGCGTCGCCATCGCCCGCGCGTTCGTGGTGCGTCCGGCGGTGCTCTTCGCCGATGAGCCCACCGGCAACCTCGACACGACCACCGGCGGCCGCATCGCCGACCTGCTGTTCGACCTGAACGCCGGCTCCGGCACCACACTGCTGCTCGTGACGCACGACCGCAGCCTCGCCGCGCGCTGCGGTCGCATGCTCGTGATGGAGGCGGGGCGGCTCGCCCCGGGCTGACATGGCCGCCGTCAACGCCATCCCGCTCGCCCTGCGCCAGCTCGCCCGCGAGTGGCGATCGGGCGAGCTCGGCATCCTGCTGCTCGCGCTCACGGTCGCGGTCGCCGCGCTCACCGGCGTCGGCTTCCTCGTCGATCGCATCAAGCAATCCGTCGCGCTGCAGGCCAACGAGGTGCTCGCCGCGGACCTGCGCCTCGAGTCGCCGCGCCCGATCGGCGACGCCTACGAACAGGAAGCCCTGCGCCGCGGCCTAACGGTCGCGCGCGCGACCTCGGTGCTCAGCATGGCGCAGTTGGGCGAGGCGACGCAGCTCTCCAATGTCCGCTTCGTCGGCGACGGCTACCCGCTGCGGGGCACGGTGGGCGTCTCGGACGTCGCCTTCGGCGCGCCGACTGCGGTCTCCTCGGGACCGCCGCGCGGCGAGGCCTGGCCGGACTCGAAACTGCTCTCCACGCTCGGCGGCAAGGTGGGCGACACCGTGGCGGTGGGCGAGCTGTCCTTGCACATCAGCCGCGTGCTCATCACCCGCCCGGACCAGGGCGGCGGTTTCGCGGAGCTCGCGCCCTCGATGCTGGTGCACCGCGACGACCTCGAGGCCGCCGCGCTGCTGCAGCCCGGTTCGCGCGCGAGCCAAGCCGTGCTGTTCGCGGGTGAACCGAAGGCCGTCGCCGACTTCCAGCGCTGGCTCGATGGCGCGCGGCAGCGGGGCGAGCGTCTGCTCGACATCCGCGAAGCGAGCCCGCAGATCCAGACCGCGACCGACCGCGCCGGTCGCTTCCTGTCGCTTGCGAGCCTGGTCGCCGTGCTGCTCTGCGCTGTCGCCGTAGCCATGGCGGCGCGTCGCTACGTGCAGCGCCACCTCGATTCGGTGGCCTTGCTGAAGACGCTGGGCGCGAGCCGCCTGTTCACGCTGACCGTGTCGCTCGTGCAGCTGCTCGTGATCGCGGTCGCGGCCTCGCTGCTCGGCGCCGCCATCGGCTACCTCGCGCAGGAGTGGTTGCTCCGCGCGCTGCAGGGCCTGCTGCGCGCCGATCTGCCGGCCGCAGGCTTCGCGCCGCTTGGCCTCGGGTTCATGACCGCGATCGCGCTGCTCGCGGGTTTCGCGCTGCCGCCGCTGCTGCAGCTCTCGCGCGTGCCCGCGATCCGCGTGCTGCGCCGCGACGTCGGTGCGCCTACGCCGCTCGTGTGGCTCGCCTTCGGCCCGGCGGCGCTCGCGGTCGCCTTCCTCGTGTGGTGGGTGGTTCGCGAGCCGCGCCTCTTCGCGGGCTTCACCATCGGCCTCACGGTGTTCCTCGGTGTGCTCGCGGTCGCGGGCTGGCTGCTGGTGCGCGTCGCCGGTTCGCTCCGCGGCACGGTGGGCGTGTCCTGGCGCTATGGCGTCGCCAACCTCAGCCGCCGCCGCGCCGAGAGCATCGTGCAGATCGTCGCCTTCGGCTTGGGCCTGATGGTGCTGCTGCTGCTCGCCGTGGTGCGCAACGACCTGTTGGCCGACTGGAAACGCAGCCTGCCCGAGAAGCTCCCGAACTTCTTCTTCATCAACATCCCGCCCGACGTGCAGGCGGAGTTCCGCAGCTTCCTCGAAGCCCGCGGCGCCGAGACCTCGCGCGCGCTGCCGATGATCCGCGCACGCCTCACCGACATCAACGGCAAGTCCGTGGCGGATCTCAGCTTCAGGGACGACCGCGGCGAGCGCTTCGCGAACCGCGACCAGAACATCACCTGGCAGGCCGATCTCGGCGACGACAACAAGGTCATCGACGGCCGCTGGTGGACGGAGGCCGATCACGGCAAGCCGCTGGTGTCGATCTCCGACGAGTACCAGCAGGAGCTCGGGCTCAAGATCGGCGACCGCATGACCTTCGACGTCGCGGGCGAGACGCTCGAGGCCGAGGTCGCGAGCGTACGCAAGATCGAGTGGGACAGCTTCCAGCCGAACTTCTTCCTCGTGTTCCCGCCGGGCTTGCTGGACGATCTCGCCGGCACCTGGATGACGAGCGCCTATCTCAAGAAGGGCGAGGGGCAGGTGGTCGCGGAGCTCGTGCGCCGCTACCCGAGCGTGTCGGTGTTCGACCTCGACGACATCCTGACGCAGGTGCGCAGCGTCATCGACAAGGCCGCGCTCGCCGTGCAGAGCGTGTTCGTGTTCACGCTGTTCGCAGGCATCGTGGTGCTGCTCGCGGCCGTGCAGGCCACGCGCGATGAGCGCCGCTACGAGAGCGCCATGCTGCGCACGCTCGGCGCGAGCCGCAGCACCGTGGCACGCGGCATCCTCGCCGAGTTCACCGCGCTCGGGCTGCTGTCGGGGCTTTTGGCCGCGATCGGCGCGACGCTTGCGGGGTATTTCATCGCGCGCGAGTTCCTCGAGGTCCAATACAGCTTCGACGCCCGGCTCTGGATCGTGGGCCTGTTGGGCGGCGGCCTGTTGGTGGCCGCGAGCGGGTGGCTCGCCACGCGCTCGGTATTGAAGCAGCCGCCGGCGAGCACGCTGCGCGGCGGATGACCTGAGGGGGATGACCATGCGCGAACCACCGGTTCCCACCACGCAAGCGAAGATGGTCGGCTGGTACGACGCCGGCGTGCTCGCGCAGTCGGCGTGGATGATGACCATCGCCAACCTCTTCGGTCGGCACTCCGATTCGCGCCTCATCGAGGCGCTCTCCAACCAACCCCAGGGCGTGTTCCGGTTCGAGGCCGACGCGCCGGACGGCGAGTTCTGGCTGGATTACGTGAGCGATGTGGGTGACGGCTTCAACCCGACCTACGCCGTCGCCCGCGGTCTTGCCGCGCCGGAACTCACGGTGCAGGGCGCCGATGGCGCTGCGGTGCAGACCCGCGCCGGCGGGGTGCTGGTGTTCGGCGGCGACCAGGTCTATCCGTACCCTACGCGCGGCGCCTACGAAGAGCGCACCGAGGCGCCGTATGGCGCGGCCTTCGCCGCGGCAGGCCGCCGTCCCAAAGTGTTCGCGGTACCGGGCAACCATGACTGGTTCGACAGCCTGGTCGCGTTCTCGCGGCTCTTCTGCCGTCCCGAACGCGGCTTCGCCGGTTGCGCCACCGGCCAGACCCGCAGCTACTTCGCGCTGCAGCTGCCGGGCGACTGGTGGCTCTGCGCCGTCGACCTGCAGTTCGGCTCCGAGATGGACGAGCCGCAGGAGAAGTATTTCCGCGACGTCGCGGCGCAGATGCCGCCCGAGGCGAACATCATCCTCTGCGTGCCGAGCCCGCAGTGGATCTACGAAGAGAGCTACCCCGACATCGCGGGCTACTCCGACGACTCGCTGCGCGACCTCGAGACGCGGGTGCTCGGCCGCAAGATCGCCGTGTTCCTGACCGGCGACCTGCACCACTACAAGCGCCACGAGGGCGCCGACGGTCAGCAGAAGATCGTCTCGGGCGGTGGCGGCGCGTTCCTGCACCCGACGCATGTCCCCGAGGGCGACCAGCTGCGCACCGGCCACACGCTGCGCGCCACCTTCCCCGATGCCGACACCTCGCGGCAGATGACCTGGCGCAACCTGCTCTTCCCCTGGCTCAACCCGGGGTTCCTGGGCCTCGTCGGTATCTTTTATCTGTTGTCCGCGTGGTTCGCCTCGGCGACCTTCGGGCCCGAGGACCTTGTCTCGTTCCCGGCGGCGCTCCAGGCCGCGCTCGAGGGCGCGCTGCGCGAGCCGGTGAACGGTCTGTGGCTGCTGATGTTCGTGGCGGCGATCATCTTCTTCACCGACACCCACTCCAAGTGGTATCGGCTCGTCGGCGGTTTCGCGCATGCCTGCGCGCATCTTGCTGCGGCGTTCCTGTCGGGCTGGCTGTCGCTGTGGTTCACGACGCAGGTGCTGGGCCTCGCGTTCGGCTCACTGCCGCAGATGGCGCTCGCCGGCCTCATCACCTTCGTCGTCGGCGCCTTCGCCGGTGCGCTCGTGATGGGCGGGTATCTCTTCCTGTCGCTGCGGTTCTTCGGCCGCCACGCCAACGAGGCCTTCTCCTCGCTGCGCGTGCAGGACTACAAGCAGTGGCTGCGCCTGCGCATCGACGCGGCGGGTGCGCTCACCATCCACGCCATCGGCATCGACCGCGTGCCGCGCCGCTGGCGCGGCCCGGCCGACCGCCCCGAACCCGACGACCCGCGCGCCACCGCGCCCCGCCTCATCGACCGCGTGATCCTGCGACCGCTGGGGCAGGGGCGGTATGGCGTGGGGTGAGACGCGTCGACCCCTGCTCGAAGGGACCACTTAGAGGGACCAGCCCGATGATCTTCCGTTCCGCCGTTGCCTTGTTGCTCTTCGTCTTCAGCGCCACCGCTTGGGCCGAGACGGAGAGCTTCGTCTTCTACCGCCAGGACACGCAGATCGGTAGGCTCGTGGTGGAGGTCGATGGACGCACCGCGAAGGTCGACTTCGACGTCAAGGACAACGGACGCGGTCCGACCGTGGCAGAGACGCTGACGCTCGATGCGGACGGTCTGCCGGGCGATTGGAAGATCACCGGCACCCAGACCTTTGGCGGCAAGATCGACGAGACGTTCCGGCGCCGCGGCGCCACCTCGGACTGGAAGGACTCGGGCGGCCCGGGCCGCGCGAAGGGACCAGCGAAGCTCTACATCGCGCAGAGCGCGAGCCCTTGGGCCTTGCAGCTCTACGCGCGGGCGATCCTCAAGGCAGGCGGCCCGATCGATGTGCTGCCGGGCGGCACGCTTGCGCTGACTCAGGGCGAGCGGCTGACGCTGCAGGGTGCAGCAGGCGAGCTCGCGGTCACGCGCTACGACCTGACCGGGCTCGATCTCAACCCGACGATCATGCTGCTCGATGACGCCCATCGCCTGATCGCGCTGCCGTCGGCAAGCGGCGGCATGGTCCGTACCGGCTTCGAGGGCGAGAACCCGCGCCTGCGCAAGCTGGCGGCCGATTGGCAAAGCGCGCGTTGGGCGGTCCTGCAGCGCGAGTCCGCCAAACGCTTCGACGGGCCCGTCCGCATCGCCAACGTCCGCCTCTTCGATCCGGTGGCCAAGCAGTTGACGGCGCCCGTGTCGGTGGTCGTCAACGGACGGACGATCAGCGGCGTGCAGCCGGCCGACGGCCCGGCGACGCCGGGCGAGACCGTGATCGACGGGGCAGGCGGGACGCTCGTCCCTGGCATGTTCGAGATGCACGGCCACCTCGGCGAGAGCGGGGCGCTGCTCAACCTGCTCGCGGGGGTGACCGGTGTCCGCGACATGGGCAACAGCAACAGCGTGCTCAATGCGCTCGACCGCAGGATCATCGCCGGCGAAGTGGCGGGACCGCGGATCGTGCGCAGCGGCTTCGTCGAAGGCAAGTCGCCTTTCAGCGCCAACAACGGCTTCGTCGTCGACAGCGAAGCCCGGGCGGTCGAAGCCGTCCGCTGGTACGCAGCGCGCGGATTCACGGCGATCAAGATCTACAACAGCGTCGACCCGCAGTGGGTCCCGGCATTGGTCGCGGAGGCGCGCAGGCTGGGGCTGCGGGTCATGGGACATGTCCCCGCCTTCACGAGCGCTGACGCGATGATCGCGGCGGGCTACGACGAGATCACGCACATCAACCAATTGGCGCTCGGCTGGATCATCAAGCCCGGTGAAGATACCCGCACGCTGTTCCGGTTGACCGCGCTCGCTCGTCTGTCGGGGCTGGACCTCGACTCCCCCGCGGTGCAGTCGACGCTCGATACGATGAAAGACAAAGGCATCGCCCTCGATCCGACGATCGGTATCCACGAGAACCTGCTGCTCAATCGCGATGGCAGCGTCGCGCCGGGTGCGACCGACTACTTCGCGAACATGCCGATCGGCGTACAGCGCGACCTCAAGCAGGCCTGGTCGAACCCCGACACTTTCGGCGGCGATGCCCGCGCCCGCGTGGCGTTCGACAAGTTGATGGACCTGCTGCGTCGCGCGCATGCCAAGGGCATCTTCATCGTGACCGGGACCGACACCGGCGGCGCTCTGACCTTCCACCGCGAACTCGAACTGCTCGTCCAGGCCGGCTTCACGCCTGCGGAGGCACTGGCACGCGCGACGCTCGACATGGCGCGCTACCTCGGCATCGACCAGACGACCGGGTCCATCGCGCGCGGCAAGCTGGCGGATTTCTTCCTCGTCCCGGGCGATCCGACCCGCGACATCAAGGCGATCAAGACCATATCGCTCGTCGCCAAGGACGGCGTGTTCTACCTGCCGGCCGAGGTCTATCCGCGTCTCGGCATCAAGCCGTTCGTCGCGGCCCCCAAGATCACGGAACCCCTGAACTGACTGCTTGTCCTGAGGTGACGTATGCCAAAACAGACCCTTGTGTTCGCCGCCCTGCTCATCACGCTCGGAGTGGGCGCGTTCTCGATCTCCGGTAGCCGGACGGCACTGCTGCCCGCCTTCGTCGGCGGCGCCTTGGCGGTGTTGGCCGGGCTCGCGCTGGCGTACGCCGGTGCACGCCGTCACCTGATGCATGTCGCCGCGGTCGTCGCGCTGCTCGGGGCGTTGGCGCCGGCTGCCGCGCTCGTGATCCGTGCCGCGCAGATGAGTCCGCTCGCGCTCGGCGTCAACGTCGGCATGCTTGCGCTGAGCGGGGCATTGCTGGCGATGATGGTCCGCTCGTTCATCGCGGCACGCCGATCCGCCGCCTCCGGGTGACGCCCGACGGGCGGAACCGGATGCCCTGATCCATGGGCGATCCGCGGGCGGTCGGTGTGTTTTGCCGGTAAGCGGAGGCTGCTACCCTGCACAGGTGTTTTGAACGTCCTGTGCCGTCGTGTCGGGTTCCCCTCCCGAGGAGTGTCGCTGCTGATGAAGCGTTCCGCCCTTGCGATGCTGGTGATCGCGTTGCCTACGGTGTGTATCGCCAGTGACGCCACGCCCGCGTCCGTCGTCGACATCAAGTCCAAGGAAACCTTCGCCGTCGTCTGGGACCGCCTGCAGAACAGCGGTTTCAAGGGCGTTCACGAGGGCCTCGACTGGGCGGCGCTGAAGATCAAGCACCAGCCCGAGATCGAGGCGGCCGCCGATATCCGGCAGTTGCGCAAGGAGATCAACGAACTGCTCGAGGACCTCAAGGCCTCGCACTTCGCCCTGATCCCGGCCGAGGCCATGCCCGAATCAGGCAAGGCCCCGCCGCCGGGCTTGGCGGACACCGGCCTGCGCTTCGCCTTGGCGGGCGAGCAGATGCTCGTCGAACGCGTCCTGCCCGGTTCGTCGGCCGAGAAAGCCGGCATCCGCGCGGGCTGGTCGGTCGACGGTATCGACGGCTCCGACATCGCCGCGGCTTTGAAGGCTACGGTCGAATTGGACGACAACGCACGCCGCAAGGGTGAGACCTTCCTTTTGTCCCATGCCAACAAGCAGGCGATGGGCATCCCCGTCGACACCCGGCTTGTCCTGCGCCTGCGCGACGCCGCCGGCACGGCGCGCGCACTCGAGGTCACCGCGGTCGCCGACCCGACGCTGCAGAGTGTCCGCCTGCCCGGCCTGCCGACGATGCCGCTGCGCATCGCTTACCGCCGCATCGACCGCGCCGCTGCCGGCGGCTGCACGCTGCACTTCGATTTCAGCCAGTGGGCGATGCCGGTCTACGAGGCGCTGTCCGACGCCCTGCGTGAACATCCCGCCTGCGACGGCGTGGTGCTGGACTTGCGCGGCAACAGCGGCGGCCTGATCCCCAGCCTCACCGCCGTCAGCGGCCTGTTCGTCGAGAAGCCGACCTCGCTCGGCACCATGACCCTCGGTGACGGCCAGTCGCTGCAGCTCATGGTCCTGCCGCGCCAGGTCAGCGACGATGGCCGCGAGATCCGGCGGCACACCGGCAAACTGGCGATCCTGACCGACCGCGGCTCGGTCAGCTGCTCGGACATCTTCCCGGCGGGCCTGCAGGCCGTCGGTCGCGCCCGCATCTTTGGCAGCCCCAGCGCCGGCATGGCCCTGCCCGCCGTTGCGGTGCCGCTGCCCTCCGGCGACCGCCTGCTGTACCCCACCGCCGACTTCGTCGACCCGCTCAAGCGCCGCATCGAGGGTGTCGGCGTGGTCCCTGACCAATCGGTCGTGCCCACTCCGGCCAGTTTGGCCCAGGGCGGCGATCCCGTACTCGACGCCGCCGTCGCCTGGCTCGGTGGCGGCACCTGAAGCCGCTTTTGGGCGCAATGCATCCATCCGCATCCTCGACATCACAGGAGCCGAACATGGCCTACCGATCCGCACTCGCCGTCCTCGCGTTGACCTTGCCCTTCACCGCTGTCGCGGCCGACCTGCCCAAACCGCAGGGTCTCTTTGATGCCCACATCGAGGCCATCGGCGGCCGTGCGGCGGTCGAGGCGGAACGCGACGGCACCCTCACCGGTTCGATGGAAGTCGTCGAGAACGGCATGAAGGCCGATATGCAGATGGTCTCCCTCGGCCGAAACCACGCGCTGACCCTGAAGATCCCCGGCGTCGGCGAGTTCCGCAATGGCCGCCTCGGCGAAGTGGTCTGGTCGATGGACCCGATGAGCGGTCCCCGCATCCTCGAGGGCAAGGAGCGCGAGGACCTGATCGAACCTTTCGATCCGAAGCACATCATGCGCGACGCCAGCCTGATCGAAGCGGCCACCACCACCGGCCTGTCCGACTCCGAGGGCCGTCCCTGCCACCGCGTCGAGATCGAATGGAAGAGCGGCAAGAAGACCGCCGATTGCTACGGCGTCGAAGACAAGCTGCTGCTGTCCACCGAGGCGACCACCACCACGCCGATGGGCGAGCTCACGCAGACCTCGCACTTCCACGACTACAAGCCGTTCGGCCCGGTGAAGGCCGCCACGATGACCCGCGTCAAAGCCGGCGGCATGACCCAGATATTCCGCGTCGCTTCCTTGGACGCCACCCCGCCCTCCGCCGACGCCGTGGCCTTGCCGGTCGCCATCCAGACCTTGGTCAACAAGGCCGGGGGATCCAACTGAGCCCGTGTTGACGGGTCGCTGATCGCCGCGCCGGCGCGGTCGGCCTCATCGAGGGCGGCCACGTCGCCGAGCGCATCCGGATCGTCCGTGACCGTGACCTGCCGACCGCGGCGGCGCCAGTGATTGACCCACTTGTAGCGCGCGATGCCCAACAGCCACGGGCTCACCGCCAGGCGCGCGATAATCCTCATCTCAAATTCCTGTCCGGAGGGTGTTGTCTGCGGCTTCACTTCGGGACACGACTGATCCGCGCCGAAGCGATGATGCAGACTGTCACCGTCCTGGACGGTCCGGCAGTGTTGCCGTGGTCGGCAGAGGGGACATCGGTGGGACATGCTGTGTTCGCTATAGAATCGGACAACAGCGCTGCTGCACCGGACCGAGAACCATGACTGGCATAAAGTCGTCGCTGAATTCATTCCTCTGGAACGGGTTGATGCCGCTTGCCGGCATCCTGTTCCTCGTTGACTGGTGGCAGGATCCAACGAGCGCCCTCCACAAGCTGCTCATGGGCGTCTCGTTCCTCCTCATCGCTGCAAGGGATCGTATGGCGCAACGCGTCGGACACGTCTCATGGTTCCAGAGGGATGACGCGTCGTACAAGGACTTCAAGGCACTGGATGGACTCAGCCTCGTCATCCAGTTGCGCTTGATCATCGCGTTGGTGCTTCTGCTCTGGCCGGACTGATCGCACCGTTTCGATCTTCCGTCGGCATCGCCGTTCAATCCGGTGTTTCGGGCCTGGTCTGCAGGTTGATGGCTTTGACGACGCCGCTAGACCGGCGCGCTTCGCGTGGCTCACGCTCTTCGCCGGCACCGGCTTCATCCTCTCGGAGTTCGGTCAACAGGCGAGTTGCGCGCTGTCCTTCGACCCTGACGATTTCGTCGACACGCTGGTGGGGCTGGTGGTGGGTGGGGCTCCTTACGGTGGTATCCTTGAAGCCGCCATGAGCGACACCCCCAAGTCGGACCCCCGCGTCTTCTTCGCCTCCGAGCGCACGCTGCTCGGCTGGGTCCGCACCGGCATCGCGATCGTGGGGTTGGGGTTCCTCGTGTCGCGCTTCGGTCTGTTCTTGCGCCTCCTGCCGATGCAGACAGGCGCTGCGCCCGCGAGCCCGACGGGCGACTACTCGCACTACATCGGCGTCGCGCTCGTGGTGCTCGGCGCGCTCGGCATCGCGGTGGCGACGGTGCAGCATGGGCGCTTCATCGCGACGCTGCCGGCGGTCGATCGTCCGGCGGAGTATTCACGCAGCTGGGCGCTGTGGCTCGCCGGCATGCTTGTGCTCGTGAGCGTGATGCTCGCGTTCTATCTCGCGTTCGTACCGGCCTGACCGCGGCAGTCCTCAGCGTCTGTCGCGTCGATCGTCCCGGCGATCATCACGACGGTCTTGTGACCGGGCGTCGCCGACGGCGCGCTCGCCGCGGTGGGTCCTGCGCTCCCCGACGGTGCGTCGCTGGTCGGGCGTCAGCACGCCGTCGCGGCGGTCACGGTGTCTGTTGCGCGCGTCCTGGGTCTGGCGCTGCGCCTCCTCGTAGCGCTCGCGCGCGGCGGCGTAGCCTGCGGCGCCGGGCACAAGGCCCTCGAGCGCGCGCCGCGCCAAGCCTTCGCGTTCCTCGAGCCGCGCCATCTCCAGGCGGTTCTCCTCGTCGATCGCGCGCAGTTGGCCGCGCTGTGCGTCGTTGAGGCCAAGGCCCTCGTAGTCGCGGTCCATCTCGCGCGCACGCTCGGCGCCACGATCACGCTCGGGCCCGCGTCCGCGGTCGGAGCGGTCCGCACCAGGGCGCTGCGCCGATTGGGCTTGGACGACGGTCAGAAGGGCGGGCGCTGCGGTCAGCAGGGCGAGCGTGGCGGTGGCGAAGATCTTGCGGTGCGTCATGGCGGTCTCCATCGTGGTCACGCCCGCGGGAACGGTGCTCGCGCGGGTCAGTTGCGTACATGACACCACGGACCGCCGCGGCAAGCCGTTGCGCTTTGGTGCAAGGTCAAGGGTGATGGCGAGCGAGGTCGAGCCTCCCGGTCGTCGCCTCTGCCCTGAGGCGTTCCGCGGCAGCCGGGCATCGTCCACTCTGCGACAATCGTCCCCATGAACCAATCCCTCGGCCTCGTCTCGCTCGTCGTCCGTGACTATGACGAAGCGCTCGCGTTCTTCGTGGGCAAGCTCGGCTTTGAGTTGGTGGAGGACCGTTTCATCCCCGAGGAGAGCAAGCGCTGGGTGGTGGTGCGGCCGCCCGGCGGGGACGCGGGCGCGCAGTTGCTGCTGGCGCGGGCCTCGACGCCGGATCAGCAGGCGCGCGTCGGCTCGCAGACCGGCGGACGGGTGGGGTTCTTCCTCTACACCGACGACTTCTGGCGCGACCACGCGCGTTTCACGGCCCAAGGCATCGAGTTCGTGCGCGGTCCGGCGGAGCAGCCCTACGGTACGGTCGCGGTCTTCAAGGACCTGTACGGGAATCTTTGGGATTTCGTGCAGCTGAAGACCTGATCGTGCGTGTCCCGCTTGCCGGCGCCACCCGCCGGTGTAATCCTTCAGGGATGACCGCGACCCTCCACACCTTCGACGCCGCGCTGCCGCACGGCATCACGCTCGCCTGCCGCACCAACGATGCCTCGCTCTTGTCAGGCAAGGGGCTCGCATCAGGCAGGGGGCTCGCGGAGGGCGGGGGCGCGACGCCCGGGCTGCCGCAGGTTCTGCTGCTGCACGGCTTCCCCGAGGGGGCCTTCGCCTGGGATGGGATCCTCGAGCGGCTTGCCGGGCGCGTGAGCGCGGTGGCGCCGGATCTGCGGGGCTTTGGCCGATCGTCGTCCCCCAACGAGGTCGAGGCCTACCGCGCCAAGCACATCATGCAGGACATCGCCGCCCTCGCCGCGCAGGTCTTCGGGCGTCGGCTCGACTTGCTGGTGGCGCACGACTGGGGTGGCGCGGCCGCCTGGAACCTCGCGGCGGCGCGCCCGGACCTGCTGTCGCGGCTGATGATCCTGAACTCGCCGCATCCGGTGACCTTCTTGCGTGAGCTGCGGAACGATCCCGCACAACAGGCGGCGAGCGCCTACATGAACTTCCTCTGCCGCCCGGACGCCGCCGCGCTGCTCGCGGCGGACGACTACGCACGGCTGTGGCCGTTCTTCGAGAAGATGGGCGCCGCGGGCGCCGAGGGTGGCGGCTCGGGTTGGCTCACGCCCGCGATGCGCGACCAGTACCGCGCACACTGGGCCTTGGGGCTCGAGGGCGGTCTCAACTATTACCGTGCGTCGCCGTTGCGTCCGGCGGACGCAGGATCCGAGGCGGCTGCGAAGGTGCTCGAAGCAGTGCAGATCCCCGACGAGATCGCCACGGTGCGTGTGCCCACGACGGTGCTCTGGGGCGAGCGCGACCTGGCGTTGCTGCCTGGCCTGCTCGATGGTCTCGAACGTTGGGTGCCGCAGATGCGGCTCGTGCGCGTGCCGGACGCGAGTCACTGGATCGTCCACGAGCAGCCCGCGCTCGTCGTCGAGGAGATCCTCCGCGCGCTCGCGCGCTAGCGCTCGATCATCGCCATCGCGCGCTCGGTGTAGCGCGGGCCGCTGGCGTGACCGATCGCATCGATCTCGGTGAGCTCGGCCGGCGTCAGCGTGAGATGCACCGCTTCTGCGTTCACCTCCAGATAGCTTCGGCGCTTGGTGCCCGGGATCGGCACGATGTCCGGGCCGCGCGCGATCAGCCAAGCCAGCGCCACCTGTGCGGGCTTCGCCTCATGCCGTGAGGCGATGGCCTCGATCGCGGCGAGCAGCAGGCGGTTCCTGGCGTAGTTCTCGCCCTGGAACCGCGGGTCGTTGCGCCGGTAGTCGCTCTCGGGGAGCGTCGAGGGGTCCTCCGGCAACGAACCGCCGAAGAACCCGCGGCCAAGCGGGCTGTACGGCACGAGACCGATACCGAGTTCGCGGCAGGTCTCGAGGACGCTCGGGCCACCGTCGAGGCTGCGGTCCTCGAGGTTGCGCTCCCACACCGAGTATTCGCTCTGCACGGCGCTGATCGGGTGTACCGCATGCGCGCGGCGGATGGTCTCGGCGGACATCTCCGACAGGCCGAGATAGCGCACCTTGCCGGCCTTCACCTGCTCGGCCATGACGCCGACGGTCTCTTCGATGGGCACCTCGCGGTCGCGCCGGTGCTGGTACCAGAGGTCGATGTGGTCGGTGCCGAGGCGTTGCAGGCAGCCATCGAGCGCGCGGCGGACGTTGGCCGGGCTGCCGTCGACGCCCGTGATCTTGCCGTCCATCGAGATGCGGAACCCGAACTTGGTGGCGATGATCGCGCGTTCGCGCCGCCCTTCGAGCGCCTTCGCCAACAGCACCTCGTTGGCCCCGGGGCCGTAGACCTCGGCGGTATCGAAGAAGTCGATGCCGAGGTCGAGTGCGCGGCGGATGGTCGCGATGCCTTCCGCCTCGTCCGTTGCGCCGTACACGTCGGGCATGCCGGCGATGCCGGTCATGCCCATGGTGCCGAGCCCGATCGTCGAGACCTCGAGGCCTTGGGTGCCGAGCCTGCGTCGCTGCATGGTCAGACGCCGCCGAGGAAGTCCTGCTTGCCGAGCTCGACCCCCGCGTGGCGCAGCAGCGCGTAGACCGTCGTCAGGTGGAAGTAGAAATTGGGCAGCGTCCATCGCTGGATGAACGGCAGGCCGTCGAGTTCCAGCGTCCGATACCGCAGCGGCACGGTGATGTGGCGTTGCTCGGCGCCCGTCAGCGTGTCGGGGGTCAGTGCATCGAGCAGCGCGATGGTGCGTGTGACGCGGCCGCGCAGGTCGGCGAGGGTCTGCTCGTCGTCCGGCATCTTCGGCGGGTCGATGCCGGCGAGCCGGTATGCGCTGTTCTTGGCGAAGTCGCAGGTCAGCTGCACCTGGCGCGTGAGCGTGAACATGTCGGGTGCGAGGCGCAGGCCCTCGATGACACCCGCGTCGAGCTTCTTGGTGACGGCGAAGGCTTCGGCCTTCTCCAGCATCTTGTCGAGCTGGCGCAGCAGCGGCACGAAGGCGCCGACGGTCATGGCGTGTACGGTGAGGTCGTTCATCTTGAGGCTCCCTTGGCGGCGTCTTTGGCGCGCTTGGCGTCGATCCAATCTTTGGTGATGGTCCAGGTGGTGGCGTTCGGGCGGGCGTCGCCGAGCGGCGGCGGCGTGAGGTATTCCGGATAGCGCGTCTGCAGGATGCTCATCAACTTCGGGGAGATCTGCGCGCGCTCGAAGGTGGAGAATCCGGTGGCGTTGAAGATCATCACGCCGGGGCGGTCGCCCATGCGCATCCAGGGCAACAGGCCCGAGATGCGCTGCCAGGAGATGCGCGACGGGCCGATGCGCGGCCCCTTGGGCGCGAGGAAGTCCGCGGCGGGATAGAAGGTGTTGAAGATCTCCATCGCGTGGTACTTGCCGCCGATGAAGTCCTGGTAGGCGCCCGCCAGCGGGTTGTCATAGAAGAGCGGCACTTCGCGCGAGGACACCAGAAGGTCGCCGTACTGGCGCAGCGTCACACGCGCCGGCTTGCCCTCGGCGTCGCGCGCGAAAGAGGGCGCGCGCATGTTGACCGGGTCGTTGGCGACGTGGATCACCTCGACCGTCTCGCCGGTCCAGGGGTTCTTCCACTGGTCGATGATCTCGCCCGTCGCCGGATCGAGGTAGACCATGATCTCGCGCGACACGCTGCGGTAGCCCTCGCCGCGCGTCGCGTCCTTGTGGCGCTCGCACTGGCGAGTGTTGATGCCGACCACATCGAAGATGTGACGGTCCTTCTCGCCCGGGATGCGGCTGTACATGCGACCTTCCCACATGCCGTAGCGGGTGACGCCCTGTTCGGTGGTGCCGCAGGTGAGCTTGGCGTTCCAGACGACGGCGGCATCCCCCTCGCGGACGGCGGCAGGGCCGAGGAGATCGTCGTCGGCCAGGGCACGGGCCGCGAGCGTGGCGGTCAGTGCGACGAGGACGAGCGATGGGACTGGGTTGCGCATCTGACGGCTCCCCTGAGATGGAGACGCGATTCTACTCCCGCCCTGCGTCCCCTGAGCGGTCACCTCGCGCGGTCACCTCGCGCGGTCACCGTGCGACGAGCAGCTGCTTGGCGAGCTTGCCGTGGAGGTGGCCGACGAGCCGCGCGATGTGCAGCAGGGCGGTGATCAGCACCACGCCCAACGCCAGGCTGAAGAGGGCATAGAGCGCCGCTTCGACGCCGGTCGGCGTGATCACCTCGCCGTCGACCAGGAGGCCGCCCGGGATATCGATGCCGACCGCTTCCAGTGCGACGATGGCGCTGCCGCCCAGCATCCCGACGCCGAGCGCGCCCACCGTGATGGCCACCGTGAAATAGAGCGTCCCGAGCGGCAACATCAGCAGCTGGTAGACCAGCGTCGTCCACGTGCGCGGGTCGCGCAGCATCGAGACGATCCGCTCGAGCCAGCCACCGGTCTCCACGGGCTGCACGCGGCGCGGCATCCGCTCACCGGTCATGGCCTCGATGATCCGTCCTTCCATGAAGGACAGCACGCGCGTGAAGCCGAGAAAGGCGATGAAGAAAGGCACGCCGATGATGAGGATGGCGAGCCCCAGCGACAGCGTGAGTCCGGTGACCACGACCGTGAAGTAGAAGATGCCGGTGACGAGGGCCAGCAGCATGAAGAACAGCGCGGTCCACGCGCGCGGGTCGCGGTAGATGCCGAAGAAACGCTGCAGGAAGCCGGCTTTGGCGCCGGCACCGACGGCGGGACGGCGCTGCGGCGCGAGCGCGGCCTGCACCGTGCGCTCGGTCTCGCGGTATGCGGCGGCGACATCGGCGGGCGATCCGTAGCTGCCGGCGATCGCGTCCAGTACGGTCTCCTCGCTATCGCCCGGCCGCGCCGCGCACTCGGCGCGCAGGTGCTCCTCGGCGTCGCTCAGTGCGTCTTGCACCACTGCGGCGTCGGTGCCGTGCAGGGCGAGGCGCAACTGCGCGAGGTAGTCGTCGATGCTGCGGGGTGCGGTGCGGTCTTGCGTGGTCATGGTGCGGGTGTCCCGGTGAACTGGTCGACGAAGTCGCGGGTGTCGTGCCACACGGCGCGCCACTGTGCGAGCACGGCGCGGCCTTCGTCGGTGATGCGGTAGTAGCGGCGCGGCGGCCCGGAGTACGAGGGCACGATCCGGCTGGTCAGCCAACCGGAGGCGGCGAGCGAGCGCAGCACGGGGTAGATCGTGCCTTCCTTGAAGATCGGGTCGCCCTCGCGGGCTCGCTGCAGGCGCTTGGCGATGTCGTAGCCGTAGAGGTCCTCGTCGGTTTCGGCAAGCACGCCGAGGAGGACCAAGGCCACCAAGCCGGCGTTGAGATCGCGTTGGAATTTGCGCGAGATGTCATCCATGTTTGATATTGTAGACTTCACACTATAGTAAGTCAACCAACAACGTGTGACCAAGCATTCCGCAGGCCATATGGGCGCCCACCCCGCCCGAGTTTGCAAGCGGCACCTTACCCGGTGCGCTCGGCCCCATGGCCGCTGCGCCCGCGCTCGGCAGCGACAGCATCTGGCCCGCTGTGGCGCCGCTCAGCGCTCGTGATACTGCTTCCAGCTCTCGAGACGCTCCGGCCAGTCGGCCGGTGAGGGATGCTCGTAGGCGCG
>Ga0208596_1000118_pt1 | contig 25686 bp, 24 predicted proteins | sample LakMenEpi12Jul11_FD_150686 | JGI IMG/M metagenome (GOLD analysis project Ga0208596, IMG submission 150686) | Freshwater microbial communities from Lake Mendota, WI - 12JUL2011 deep hole epilimnion (SPAdes) | ecosystem: Environmental > Aquatic > Freshwater > Lake > Epilimnion/Euphotic zone ...
GGAAATATTGGACCGGCAGCTGCTTTGCCAGTTATGGAAGGTAAGGCTGCGCTCTTTAAGCGCTTTGCAGATGTTGATGCCTGGCCAGTTTGTCTTGATACCCAAGATGTCGATGAGATTGTCCGCACAGTTCAATTAATTGCACCCGTATACGGTGGGATCAACTTGGAGGATATTTCAGCGCCACGTTGTTTTGAAATCGAAGAACGCTTGCGCGAGTTATTAGATATTCCAGTTTTCCATGATGATCAACATGGAACAGCAATAGTCGTGTTAGCAGCGCTTACTAACTCACTGAAACTAGTTAACAAGAAATTAAGTGAAATAACCATTGTCATGAGCGGAGCAGGCGCTGCTGGAACCGCAATAGCGCGCTTGTTAACTAAGAGTGGCGCCTCAAAGATAATTGCTTTCGATAAAGATGGATGTGTTACTCCAGGATTTGATGGAAAAATTTCCGATGCGATGAAGGGCGCTGATGTGTTTATTGGCGTAAGCGCTCCAAATGTATTGACTGAAGAAGATGTTGCTGCAATGGCAAAGGGCTCCATAGTTTTTGCACTCGCTAACCCAGATCCAGAAATCGATCCCGTAATTGCTCGCAAGTATGCAACCGTTGTTGCAACAGGACGAAGCGATCAACCAAATCAAATCAACAACGTGCTCGCCTTCCCCGGAATCTTCCGCGGACTACTGGATGCACAAGCTCATAAGATCACTGATGAATTACTGATTGCAGCAGCCGAGGCGATCGCATCTTGTGTCTCTGAATCTCAGTTAAATGCCTCTTTTATTGTTCCAAGCGTCTTTGATTCACAGGTTGTCGCAAAGGTGGCGGCGGCAGTTAAAAAGAGCGTTTAAATGGAGTTTGCAGCCTCTTTTGATTCACAACTCTCCACGCTCGCACCATTTATTTTCTACGTTGTGGTTGCCGGAATCGTATTTGTCGAAACCGGTCTGCTCTTTGGATTCTTCCTACCCGGTGATTCTATTCTCTTTAGCGCGGGGCTTGTGGCTGCACTCCATGGGAATATAAATATTGTCATTCTGGTATTTGCAATCTTTCTAGCCGCTTTCTTCGGAGATCAAGTTGGATTCGTGATTGGCCGAGTTGTAGGTCGCCCCTATCTAGATAAGCGCAAATCTCCACGTGTTCAGAAGATGATCAAAAACGCTGAAGTATTCTATGAAAGAAATGGGTGGTGGGCAGTTGTTGCCGCACGTTTCTTCCCATGGATTCGTACCTTTGTGCCACCAATTGCGGGTGCTGCAAAGATGAATTACTACAAGTTTCTTTCAGCAAATGTTCTCGGTGCTTTGTTATGGGGTGTAGGTATTACGTTGGCTGGTTACTACGCAGCTTCTATCCCTTGGGTTAAGAATTTTTCCTATGCACTTGCCGCCTTCTTTATTGGCGCTTCAATAATCTCCGTTTTTGTGAATTACCGACGCCACCGACAACCACGCCCAGATAAGTCATAAGAATTCCAGTTACTAAATAAGCGCTCACTTGAACACCTTCGGTTGGTGAGTAGAAGTCGATTAGCAAAGATCCAACAAGTTGTCCGCCCACGCTAATTAATGTAAATGTCAGTACGCCTAAATGTTGAACAATCGTTGATGTAAATGCGATGTAGATAACTCCGATGGTTCCTCCGGTATACATCCACCACGGGCCAGATGGAAGAGCGACTATCTCAACTTGAGTTACCAGCGCTGCAATCAGTAGAAATATCAATAAGAAGGTTGTTCCCATTATGAAGTTAAGCAGGGAAGTTGTGAAACTTTGTTGAGTACTCTCATTAATTTGACCGTTCAACGCTCTTTGAACACCTACGATCGCACCAGCTAAGACTCCAAAGAAGACTGCAAATAGTGAAAGATTTTGCGCATCAATTCGATCAAATACCGAAACCAAGACAGCAAATACTGTGACAAACGCTGCCAGTACTCGTCGCTTAGTGATCGCTTTCTTGCCGCCGCCAGTTAACCCGATTCGGTCAACGATCAGCGATGATGCGGTCTGCCCGGCAATCGATGCGACTGAGTAAATTGCAACACCAACGATCGGAACTACCTGGGTTTGAAATGCAACAAAACTTCCACCCAACATTCCGGCAAAGAGGGTCCAGACAGGAATCTCTCTCTTCTTTACAGCGCTCTTTAGATTACGGATACCTTGTTTAATCGCTGGATTGAAAGCAGCGATTAGCGAAATAACAATTAGTCCAGAGCCGAATGAAACTAGTGCGGCTTCAATCGGGTTTCCCATGCGGTGTGAAAGTTCGCCATTAGCGCGCGCTTGGAGCGCAATCATTACGCCAGAGATTGCCGCCAAGAAATTTAGACGGGGATTACTTTTATTCACTACTTATGAGTGCCGACAAATTCACGCTTATCTGCGATCCAGTCCATCAAAGCGAAGAGAACGCCAGAGATCACAAAAGTAAGGTGGATAGCGATTCGCCAAATAGTTCCTTCTCCAACTTCAGCTTCACCAGCTAATTCGATGAAATCTTTAAGTAGTTCGATTACAGAGATAGCAACTAGCGAACCAATTAACTTGATCTTTAGACCGCTGAAATCAATCGTTCCCATCCAGTGTGGACGATCCTTAGATTCAGTTGCAATATCGATTCGTGAAACGAAGTTTTCATAGCCAGCAAAGATAACCATCAAGATCAAGTTTGCTAAAAGAGTTAAATCGAGAAGAGCAAGGAGCGCCAAAGTAAATTCGCTGGCATTCATTGAACCTGTCTTCTCTGCCAAGTGCCAAAACTCAATAACGAAGCGGTAAGCCAAAAGTGCGAGTGCGCCGACTAAACCTAAGTAGAGAGGTGCAAGTAAGAAACGACTGCGGAAGAGAATGGCTTCTACGGCATTGGATATCTGGCTCATAGTTTTATTTTAACTCAAAGGCCAAGTTGAAGGGTTATTTCCAACCATTCTTCTTCGCGAGAGTTGAGTTCAGCGCGTTGCGTTTCAAGTTCTGCGCTGATCCGAATTAACTCTGTTGGGTCAAAGGCGGCACTTTCTTGCGCACCTTCGAGTTCAGCGATCTTCTCTTTAGATTTCTGAATCTGTCTTTCAACGCGAACTAAATCCTTCTTTAGCTGTCGAACCTCGGCGGCAGAAGATTGGGATTTCTCCTTTGTCGCTTCGACTGGTTTTTGAAGAGACTGTGCTCGTTGTTCAAGATATTGATCGACGCCACGTGGCAAATCGCGTAACTCTTTATCGCCGAGCAAACCTACAAAACGATCACAGACTCGCTCCAAGAAGTAACGATCGTGTGAGATCACTATGAGAGTTCCGCCATAGCTATCCAATAGATCTTCAAGTTCAGTTAACGTTTCAATATCAAAATCATTTGTTGGCTCATCAAGTAATAGAACATTTGGGGAATCCATTAACAAGCGCGTTAGTTGTAAGCGGCGCTTTTCTCCTCCAGATAGATCGCCAACTGGTGTCCACTGAGAGTCTTTATCAAAACCAAGTCGTTCACAAAGTTGAGAAGCCGAAAGTGATTTCCCGTTTCCAAGTTCAATATGTGAAGCAACCTTTTCCACCGCCTCTAGTACGCGCCAAGTTGGGTTTAACTCATCGAGATGCTGTGTAAGGAATGCCGCCTTAACGGTGACTCCAGTTACGAGTTTTCCAGCATAAGGTGGAATTTCTCCCGCCAGGGTGCGCATTAAAGTGGTTTTTCCTGCGCCGTTTACTCCAACGATTCCGATGCGATCGCCGGGACCAACGTTCCAGTAAAGATCATCGATTAACTCTTTCTCACCGGCGCGAATTTGCGCATGGTGCGCTTCATAAACAGTGTTACCTAATCGGTTACGAGCAAACTTTAAGAGTTCACCTTGATCGCGTGGGGCGGGTTCTTCGGCGATCAAAACATTTGCTGCATCAACTCTAAATTTTGGTTTTGTCGTGCGCGCAGGAGCTCCGCGGCGCAGCCAGGCCAACTCTTTACGAATTAAGTTGTTACGACGCGCATCCATCGCACTTGCTTGTCGTGAACGCTCTGCTTTAGCCAAGACGAATGCGGAATAGCCACCGTCATACTCTTCTACTTTGCCGCCAACAACTTCCCACGTTCTATCAGTGACCGCATCTAGAAACCAGCGATCGTGTGTAATTACTAAGACCGCTAAATTCTTTCGTTGGTTTAAATGTTCAGCCAGCCAAGCAACGCCTTCAACATCTAAATGGTTGGTTGGTTCGTCCAACAGAATTAGATCAAGGTCATCAATTAAAAGCTTGGCTAGCCCAACTCGGCGTTTTTCTCCGCCAGAGAGTGTGGCAAATTTTCTTTCGAATAAATGGTCATCAAAGCCGCCGAATAACCCGGTAAACACCTCACGGATTCCAGAATCACTTGCCCATTCGTGTTTTGCTCTATCGCCAATTACTACATCGCCAACTGTTGAATTGGGATCAGCTTTATCTACTTGAGAAAGTAATCCGATCTTCACGCTATTAGCTTTTGTAACGCGACCTTGATCAGGTTGTTCAATGGCAGCAATAATTTTCATTAAAGTGCTTTTGCCAGAACCATTTCGGCCTACGATTCCAATGCGATCGCCTTCGGAAACACCTAGTGAAACTCTTTCGAGCAGCGCTCTAATATCAAAGGCCTTTGAGACCTCTTCGATATTGACAAGATTGCGCGCCACGATGGGAGAGCGTACCTTTCAACTATGAAAGCCACTGACCGCCAATTTGCTATAGATCTAGACGAACGCGATCCATTAGCCCGCTTCCGTTCGCAATTTGTGATTAGCGATCCAAATATCTGTTATCTAGATGGAAATTCTTTAGGTCGCTTGCCGCTTTCAACAATCGAAGCGGTAAATGCCTTTATGCGAGATGAATGGGGTCCTGAAATCGTCACGGGCTGGGGGCACTGGGTTGATGAGGCGCAACCAACTGGAGATCTAATCGGCCGTTCAACTCTTGGAGCCGCAGCCGGACAAGTCTTGGCTTGCGATACAACATCAGTAAATTTCTATCAGTTGGCGCTTGCGGCAATTAACGCTCGCCCGGGACGTAAAACAATAATTACCGATGCTGCAAATTTTCCAACCGACCGCTACATCCTTGAGGGAATCGCAAAGCAGTTAGGGCTTAAATTAATAATTATTGATAACGAGACACCGGGCACAGCTGAGAACGAGCGAATTACTCCAGAAATCTTGGAGCCATACTTAAGTAGCGATGTTGCTCTCGTAACTCTTGAAGTTATCCAGTATCGCTCAGGTGCGCGCAACGACATTAAATCTTTGACTGATTTAGTTCGTAAACACGGAGCGTTGATGCTCTGGGATGCCAGCCATGCAGTTGGTGCGATCGAAATGGATTTCGATAAGAACGGCGTTGATATCGCAGTTGGGTGTACCTATAAATATGGAAACTCAGGGCCTGGTTCTCCTGCTTGGTTATATGTAAATAAAAAGGTGCAGGCCGAGCTACAGGTTCCGATTCAGGGCTGGTTCTCGCAAGGTGATCAATTTGCAATGGGTCCAGTATTTGAAAAGGCGGAAGGTATCCGCGGTTTCCAAATCGCTAGCCCTTCGCTAATTGGGCTTCGCTGCATCAAAAGTGCGTTTTCAATGATTGAAGAAGCAGGAATCGGCGCTATCTCTGAGAAGGCCGCAATCGGCACTGAGATGATGATTCAACTTTATGATGCCTGGCTTGCAGAGCTTGGATTTACCTTACTTACTTCACGAAATCCTCAAGAACGCGGTGGTCATATCTCACTTGGCCATCCTGATGCGGCGCGCATTTGTGTTGCACTTCGCGAGTTCGCAGATGTGATCCCTGACTACCGAACTCCGAACTCAATACGTTTGGCAATCGCACCATTACCAACTTCCTATGTTGAAGTTTGGGATGGGTTTGCTCGAATACGTGACTTAGTTGCTTCGCGTCAATATGAAAAGATTGAAAAAACAGATTCACGTGTGACATGAGCGATCAAGAATTCGATTCCGCACTTACCTACACCTCTTATCTTGCAATTGATCAACTTTTAAAGCTGCAAAAGCCCCTATCTAAAGTTACGGGGTCAGAAGGTCCGGAGCATGATGAGATGCTCTTCATAATCATCCACCAGAGTTACGAACTCTGGTTTAAACAGTTAATTCATGAATTTGAGGCTGCAGGAAAATCACTAGAAACCGGCGATACCCACCGCTCACTCGCGATTCTGGGACGTATTCGCACAATCTTAAAAGTCTGCGTAACGCAGGTAGATATTTTAGAAACTATGACTCCCCTACAGTTCAACGCCTTCCGTGGTTATCTCTCATCATCGAGTGGATTCCAATCAGCGCAATTCAGAAAAGTCGAGGCGCTCTTAGGGCGCAGAGATTCCAAGATGAGTTCGCACCTTCCTTTAGATATTCAGGAAGAGATAAAAGAGATTTGCTCTCGGAATTCAATTTGGGATTCAACGCTTGCCTATCTTGCCAAGCGTGGACATAAGATTCCTGCCGATGTTCTGGAGCGTGATAAAAGCACACACTACCAATCCGATCCGCGAGTGCTTGAAACCCTTCTTAAAGTACATCGCAACGATCCAGAATCTGCGATGGTCTGCGAACGTTTATTAGATATCGATGAAGGTTTACAAGAATGGCGCTACCGCCACGTGAAAATGGTAGAGCGAACTATCGGCCAGAAATCAGGAACTGGTGGCTCTGATGGAGTTAAGTATTTAGCAAGTACATTGTTTAATCCAGTCTTTAAAGATCTGTGGGATATTCGTTCACAGTTCTAAGACAGTTTTTACTTTGGAAGCCCTGCAATCACTATCTCGGAGAGTTCTTTTCTAGATCGTGGAGCGAGTTCTCTTTCTGCTGCAGGACCTTCGAGTTTCTCTGGAGCATCTTGTTTTCCAAGAGCGATTACGACGACTGGAGTTAGATCGGCAGCCATGCCAAGAATTTCTGCGCTTTGGGTGCGGTCAAAACCGGTCATTTGATGAGCTACAAAACCACGATGGTGAACTTCGAAAACCATTTGTGAAACTGCGAGGCCGCAGTCGTATTGATAATCCACGTGAGTCGATCCATCGTCTTTAGTTGTCTTTGCCGCCACGGTTATAAGCACCGCAGCGTTCTTGGCCCACGATTGATTAAATGGAACCAGCGTAGAAAGCGTTTTTGTGAAGACTTCATCTCCGCTTCTACCAACAAAGAATCGCCATGGCTGACCGTTAAATGCAGAAGGCGCCCACCGAGCTGCTTCGAGAATCGCAATTAAATCTTGATCGGTAAAGGGAGACTGTGGATCTAGCGAGCGGGGGCTGCGACGAGTCGCCATGATTTCGTGAATGGGTTGTGATGTCTCTGCTCTCATAAGTTAGAAGAGTAACGTTGTTTACTACAACTTTCCTGCTGAATAGAAATATAAAATCACAACTATTGAAATAACAGCACCGACTGCGATCATCGCTAATTGAGCCCACTTTGGTATTCCGGCTTTATCTGCAGCCTTTTGGGCATAAGTTCTTGTGTGAACCATTACTCGCGCCGCCCATGCAAATTCAGTCGCCAAAATTCCAAGCCCTGCTAAAACAATAAGGATTCCAGGTCCTGGACCAACTAGAGCAATTGCACCGGCAACAGTTATAGCGCCGCCAATCACACCAATAATTATTCGCCAAACTAGGCGACCGATTACTGTTTTTTTAATCCAGGTACGAAATTTCATTTTCTTCCTAATCTTTCAGTTATCTCTCCATAAGCAACTTCTGCAATTTCGGCACGACGCCTTCTATAACTTTCAGACGCTCCTGAGATTAAATGCTCAAAGCGCCTATTTCCTTTAATCAATGGGTGAAGTTCTTTTGCAGTATTTTCTTCTCCCCATATAGGAGCTTCTTCGCGTGTTGTTTCAACGTTAGCATGCGGGCGCAGTTTGCGATAAACAAGTGCCAGTCTGCGCAAGCCAAGATATGCGACATGGCGTAAACCACGATTTAAGTGCTCTTGGATATTTAAGCGAATAAAGGTGGCCCTGGAAGGACGTACTGGCTCTTTCGCGGTTGCTAACTCGTAAAGAATTCTTGCTATCTCTGCTCCCCCAGTTGTTTCGGGAAGTTCTGCGCATTTAGCGCTTAACACTGCTCTAACTTGTGGGTTCTGAAGTTGGCGCACCTTTGCAGCTATATCTGCTAAATCAGCTTGGTCTGCACGAAGTGCAAAGCCAAAGTCATGGCACCACTTAGCGCGCGCATCTTGATCATCGGTTCCGCGAATATTCGAGACAAAGACCGTTGGCACCAACGCCGGCAAGAGTTCATGGACTCCGTTGTAACCAGTCGCGCAGACGCTGGCATCAAATGCGCGCAGAACTTTGGCAAGCGGGAAGTAGCGAACCACCCGGATATCTAGCCCCTCTGGAGCCAGAGATCTTCCATCTTTATCTAAAGGCTGCTTGGTGAGGATCACCTGCAAATCTTTCCACCCTAAGAGACCCGAGAGCGCCGCGGTCATCTTCTCGTTGACATCGCTATCGCCAGTTCCGAGCTGAACCAATACAGCAGGACGATTTAGATCTAACCCCAGAATCTGGCGAGCCTCTTCACGGCTAAATGCGGTGCTCTTATCAAAGAGTGAAACTGGAGAAGTTAACGTTGCATCTTTGCGAGTTGCAGTTGGCCCAAAATCATATGCGCGAGCGATGTCGCCTGGTTCAACGATGTGATCCATCATCTTTGATTGCAAACCTAAGACAAATCTCTGTGGTTTCTTCTGCCAGAGTCCACGACGTACCCAAACTAAAGAAAGTTTCGGATGGCTAAATTTTGCAGCGATAACGCCTGGGTAAGGAACAACTCCATCAAAAGATAAAACTCTCGCACCGGTCTCATCAACTAAAGCAAGTAAACGATCGCGCAAGTAAATATCCCAGTTATCTCGCGTCATCCACATTCGATCTTTTCCGGGAATATATTCACAACGTATTCCCATGAAATCTGGAACTTCCGCTATTCCACCGGCCATAGAAACAATAATTGGATTTGCAATATCTTTTAAAGAGTATGCGATCGCAGATGCGCGAGCTAAATGGCCCATTCCTACGCCGTTGCTTGTTGCAAGAATTATTGTTGGTTTTTCCATAACGCCCTAAAGTTTATGAGAAACGCCCGAACTTCTCGCATAAAAAGGCCTAGGGGTTGCAACTTTTTTTGACTTCGGAGATACTTAACCCACATTCGAAAGAATGAAAGGACCGGGAGAGTACTTCTCAAACGAGTTTCTAAATCAGAAACCTTTGCCGTACAGCTTTAAAATGATTACACAATCGCATCACGCGGAAAGTTTTAGATTAGTACCAACAACATCAACGCCTGTCTCGCCTGAGAAAGTAGCCTCTTTACTGGCCTCAGAGTGGGAGTCATTCACCAAGAACACTAAAGGATCGCTCGCCGAGAGCGCACGCTCCATGAAATCCCTTCCTTTAGGAGTTACCTCAAGTTTCCAACATTGGGATCCATATCCAATTTCAATTGTCTCTGCGCAAGGCGCATGGATGACCGATGTTGATGGCCGTCAGCTGCTCGATCTCTCAATGGGCTTCGGAGCGATGCTCGCTGGCCACTTAAATCCAGTTGTCGTTGAAGAAGTTAAGGCATCGCTTGATACCGGAATGCTCTTTGTCACCCCTTCACCTATCTCAACCGATGCTGCTGAACGTATCTGCCGTCGCTTTGGCATTGATCAAGTTCGCTTCACCAACTCTGGTACCGAATCAACTATGTATGCCGTTCGCGTGGCACGTACTGCAACAGGTAAGCGCGATATCGTAAAAGTTGAAGGCGGATATCACGGAAGTTACGACCCGTTTGTTGTCTCAGCAAAACCAAAACTTGATGCTGCAGGTGATGCTGATTTCCCAACCGCTGTTGTGGATGAGAACTTAGTTGCCGGTAACGTTCACGTTGTTCCATATAACAACCCTGAATCTCTGGAACAGATTTTCGCTAAGCACGCTTCCACTATCGCTTGCTTTATCGTTGAACCAGTTCTCGAAAATATCGGAATTGTCCTTCCAGATGCCGGTTACCTAGAACGCGTTCGCGAACTCTGCGATCAATACGGAATTGTCTTAATCTTTGATGAGGTAAAGACTGGATTAACTGCTGGCCATCAAGGTGCAGCACAACGTCTAGGCGTTAAGCCAGATTTGATTACTCTTGCAAAATCAATTGGTGGCGGATTAACTCTTGCTGCATTTGGTGGCAAGCAGAAATATATGGACTTCGTTGTTAATGGAAAGATGGCTCACTTCGGTACATTTAACGGTAATCCACTTGCCATGGCTGGAATTCGCGCTGTCGATAAAATTTGCACCGCTGAAACTTTGGCAGCTGCTGAAGCGCTTAATCAACAAGCACTTGAGCGCATCTCAGAAATTATCGAGGAGTATCAACTACCTGCACACACCGTTGGTTTTGGTGTTAAGGGCTGTATTACTTGGTCGACAACACCTGTGCGCAACTACCGCGATTACAAGGCAACAGATTTTGGCATAGCCGAACTCTCTTGGCTCTGGTCGCTTAACCGTGGAATCATCACGCCTCCGGGACTTGATGAGCAATGGTTGATCAGTTTGGCTCACGGACAGAAAGAGATCGACATCTTGGTCGAAGATTTCCGTTCACTTGCTGTTGCGCTTCGTAGCTAATTTCTAATCTATCTGAACTACGAAATCTGCTCGCGCACGTCCGCGTTCGATTAATTGAGCGTTTGCTTCGTCAGTTCCCTTTGCCCATGCTTTAGCAGCTTCTGGTTCTTTTCCATAAGCGATATGGCGCGAGATTAGACGAGCAATTCTCTTGTCATCATCTACATCAACCATCCAGCTCTCATCCAATAAATCTTTTACCGATTCCCAGCCACCCGCATCGTGCAGCAAGTAATTACCTTCAATAATTACGACCTTGGTCGCTGAAGTTACAACGCCCTGAGCGGCGATTGATTCTTCGATAGAGCGATCAAATATCGGATAGTAAATATTCTGAGTTTGTTCAGACCTGATCCGCTTTACCAAGGATGCAAAACCTGCAACATCAAAAGTATCTGGCGCCCCTTTGCGGTCGGCGAGTTTGAGATCCTTTAAAACTTTATTACTTAAGTGATAGCCATCCATCGGGACCACAGTTACAAACTCTTTTGGCAGCTTGCTCATTAAGAATTTTGAGAGCGTTGACTTTCCAGCACCAGGTTTACCAATGATTCCGATAAGCACGCGCTCAGTGGAGTCAGAGAGAAAGCCTTGAATCCTTGCTAAAGCCGCCTGTTGGTTTGCTAATTGTTCGGGCACTTTTCAAGTTTAGCGCTTGAAGTTAACGCAATACTAGGGAATCATAATTTCATGATAAAAAATGGAATCATCAACGGAGATCTCGCCTCACTGCTAGCCCGATTTCGCCATGTAAACACCATTGCGATTGTAGATGGCCCATTTCCGACTTATCCGAACGTTGAAACCATCGACCTCGCTCTAGTCATGGGAACTCCAACGGTTTCACAGGTACTCGATGCGATTTTGCCGCACTTGGATTTAACTGGAATGTATTTGGCTGCAGAGTTTGAGGCGAAGGTAGATGCAGCGAAAGTTGCTGAATACAAAACTCATCATCGCGGATTAGCAACTACGGTAATTCCTCACGAAGAATTTAAAGTAAAAGTTGGCCAAGCGCTAGGAATTATTCATACCGGCGATGCTGTTCCGTACAGCAGCGTTATTTTACGATCAGGCTGAAATCAATCTCTTCAATTTTTGGATAAGAAGACTGCGCTCCCTTTCGGGTAACGCTCTTGGTTGCACAATCGATTCCAAATTGAACTGCTGAATCTTCACTTGCCCCCGATGCTAACGCAGCGGCAAATGCGCCAATAAAGCAATCGCCTGCACCAGTTGTATCCGTTGCTGTCACCTTCTTAGCTGCAAATCGTTTAACCGAGCCTTCGGCAGTCACAAGCGCTGCGCCATCGCTTCCCAAGGTCACAATTGTGCGGCCAGTTTTGCGAAGGGATGCGATAACTGCATCTGAATCCGGTGCGCGATGAGTCTTATCGAGTTCTGCGAATTCAATCTCGTTAGGTATTAACCAATCTGTTAACTCAAGTAGATCATCGGTAAGTGGTTGATAAGGAGCAGGATTAAGGATTGTTGTGATCTCAAGTTCTTGAGCGGTACGGAAGGCAGCAAGCGTTACCTCTTGTGGAATTTCGCATTGCGCAATTAAAACGGTGACTTCTTTTAACTTTGAAACTTCATCAATTGCGTTCTGCGGCGTCAAAGCAAAATTTGCGCCCGGAACAATTGAAATTCGATTCTGGCCTTGGCCATCCACCCAGATATGTGCCACGCCAGTGTGCGTTGGCAATTGCAGAACTGACGTTGTATCCATTCCACAATTCTTAAAGTTGGCCAAGCTTTCGCTACCAAAGCCATCGTTTCCGATTCCGGTAATCATTGTGACTTTGGCGCCAGTGCGAGCAGCCATAACCGCTTGATTGGCGCCCTTCCCACCGAATCCAGTTGTAAAACTTTCTCCAAAGCGGGTTTCGCCAGCAGCGGGAAGAATGTCTGCATAGACGGTTAAATCCATCATGGTGCTGCCAATAACTGCGATCTTGGTATTTGAAAAATTCTGCATCGTTACAACGCAACCTCTGCATGAGTTTCGTGTGATTTCATCGCTGCCGCAAATGTGCGATGTGAATCGACAACTTCAGAAACTGAAGCGCAAGCAAATTTATCGCCAAGTTTTCCTTCACGTTCTGCAAAGTAGGCAGCCCACATCTGCAAGAGCGCATCAGGAAAGCCGAATTCGAAGATGTGTCCAGTGATTACTGGCCAATTTGAAACGTGACCTGGTTGGATCTCAGACCAGACTTGTTCTCCGTTGCGCAGAGCGAAGGTGTGATAAACCGCAGGGTTTTTTGTACTAAAACGAACTCCCCCAGTCATTCCAATTGCGCTAAAGAAGAAGGTGTTGCTTTCACCTGGTGCGATTCGTTTCATCTCCCAGAACATCGGAAATTCACGGCTATTGCCGGGGTTGGCAGCGCGCATCGCTAAAACTGCATTATCGAAGGTATCGCAAGGCACTTGCTCGCCTGCAGCGCTTTCACGATGCGTAACAATGTCATCAAGAATTGCAAAGACCTTAGTTGGTTTATATCCCAAGCGAAGTGGAATGTGAGCTGCGTGCATTCCAAGATCACCTAGTACACCGATATCTCCGCAGAATTTACGTTGGCGTTTCCAATTAATTTTCTTCTTGCGATCGATATCTGATGAGTGAAGTAAGCCAGAACGAACTTCTACGATCTCTCCTAAATTACCGCTGCGCGCTTCGCGAATAGCAGCTTGTGCACCCGGAAAGAATGGCAGTTCGCTGGAAACACGTACGAAATTCGTCTTACCAACTAACGCTGCCTCAATCTTCTCTGCTGCCGCTAGATCAATTCCAAATGGCTTTTCACCTAGAAAATCTTTGCCGGCGTTTATAGCAGCGATATAGATTTCTTCATGCAGGTTATGCGGAACAGCGATGTAAACCACATCAACGTTAGGGCTAGCCAATAACTCTTTGTAATCGCTATATGACTCGGAAACTCCGGCGTTGGTAAAGAATTCGCGCACCACATCAGATGTATCTGCGATTGCGGTAATTACCGGGCGAACTGGATGTTCTAGCAGCGCATCCCAACGCCCAACTAGAGTAAGTAGTTCACGGCCCATTAAGCCGCCGCCGATAATTCCGACTTTCACCGTCTTCTGTGCAGACATATCAAGCAGAGACAATCTTTAGCGCATCTTCTGCGGAAATACCTTTATGCAACATCGACATGAGCGCTTGGGTCATCTTCGCTGGTTTTGGATGGGCGATGATATTTCGACCATAAACAATTCCGGCTGCGCCTTGCTTTAGAACTTCGGCGGTGCGATTTAGGAGTTCTTCATCAGAAACGCGTCCACCACCGCGAACTAGAACTGGTACTGAACCAGCGGTTTGAATAACGTGGTGATAATCAGCTGCGATATCTGTTGGATCTGCCTTAATAACATCTGCACCTAACTCAATTGCTTGGCGCACAAGCGGGACAACTTTCTCAAGCTCGCCATCTGATGTGTATCCACCAGTTGTTGCATCTTTCATAACTAGTGGCTCAACCATTAGCGGCATTCCGTAATGCTCGCACTGCGCCTTTAAAGTCATGATGTTGCGAATACATGCATCGCGAAGTTCTGGGCGGCCAGGCAGATCAAGCAAGTTCACAACCACAATCGCCGCATCAAGACGAACTGCCTGCAGAACTGCATCCTCAAGCAAAATACTGAAGAGATGATCCGGAATTACCTTTCCGTAAACGTTTGCCACATCAGTGCGCAAAACTAGAGCAGGTTTATTTGGCTTCGGATTGTTCTGTAGGTGCTTGGCTTGCCCTAGGGTTAATTGAATTGCATCAGGTGCGGCATCGATCAAGGTATTTACTGCAGCACCCATGTCTTCAATGCCTGCAAGGAATGTTCCTTCACCAAAGAAGCCGTGGTCCACTGCGATATCAAAGCAGCGGCCATTGTTAAATAAGCGCTTTAGGCGAATTGATACATCAGACATTAAGTGGCTCCATTTTCACTGGTAATTTCATTAACTCTGCAAGTAGTCTAGAACCATGTCACAGAGTTCAACCACCCCTTCCAAGCTACCTTCTAATCAATTTGATCACTTTTACCGCGGTGGTAATCGAATCGGCGCCTTGCGTCATGGCCCTGGCGGACCAATGCGTCCCGAAGAGTGGATCGGTTCGATCACAACTCGCTTTGGTGAAGCAGAGCAAGGTCTTTCACGTTTGAGTGATGGCACTTTGCTACGCGATGCAATCAAGAATGATTCTGATGGTTGGTTGGGCGCAGATCACGTAAAGAACTTTGGACTCAGTACAGAAATTTTGATTAAGTTGCTCGATCCGGATCAGCGCCTTCCAGTTCATTACCATCCAAATAAAGCCTTTGCGAAGACTCATCTCGGATTAGATCATGGAAAAACTGAAGCTTGGATTATCTTGGAAGCGCCCGCTGGTTCTGGAGTTGGACTCGGTTTCGCACAGAAACAAAATAAAGAAGATCTCCTTAAATTGGTCCGCGCACAAGACTCTGCGGCACTTCTTGCATCGCTTCGTCGCACCGAGGTTCAGGTTGGAGATGCAGTATTGGTACCCGCGGGTGTGGCTCATGCAATTGACGCTGGAATATTTGTTTTGGAGCTGCAAGAGCCGACTGATTTATCAGCTCTCCTTGAATGGGAAGGCTTTGCAGTAGATGGGATCAAAGATGGCCATCTCGGTTTAGGTTTTGAAACTGTTACTGATGCGCTGATGCTAGATCCGCTATCTGACTCTGAATTTGATTCGCTAATTACTCATAACGTATTTTCCGGAGGAACTCTTCGTTCAGTTCTGCCGCTTAAATCTGATGGCTACTTCCGTGCTCATTTAGCTCCTGGATCTGGCGAATTTCCTGCCGGTTTTGCCGTCGCGCTTGTTCTAGACGGATCGGGAGCAATCTCTTTCGCTAACGCACCTGAAATGGCGATCACTAAAGGCGATGCAGTTGTGATTCCGCATAGCGCTGGCGCGTACTCGTTGAGCGGCGCTAACGCAATTGTCTGTCGCCCACCACTTGCAGAGCTTGCGCGAGTTGCGCCGTAAGCGTTGCAATTAAAAATGTCTCAACAAATTTTGATCGGTGTCGATATCGGCACATCTCGAATCAAGGCAGTTGCTACAGATCTTGATTTGAAGGTAATCGCTGAGTATGCCGAGCCAACTCCTTGGCGACATGAGAAAAACACTAGCGAGATAGATATGTTGCTCTTGGCAAAGACCGTCACTGCAGTTGCAGCAAAAGCTGCAGAGCTTGCTGGTGGCAAGGTCGCCGCAATTGGTTTCACAGGATTTAGTGAAACCGGAGTATTAATAGATGGTGCAGGTAAACCACTTGCACCTGGTTTAGCGTGGCATGATCCCCGCGGCCTTACTGAGCCAATTGTTAAAGAACTTGGCGATTACGAATTTAGGGCACGCGCTGGTGCGCTATTAAATGAGATTGCCTCGATTTCAAAAACGCTTTGGCTCAATCAGGAATATCCCGAGACTCGCAAGGCAAAACACTTTCTCTCAGCACCAGAATGGGTTGCTTACTGCCTTGGCGCGGAATTAGTAAATGAGCTTTCCCTAGTTAGTCGAACTGGTTTCTACGACGTCGAAGCGCGATCACCTTGGCGTGAAGCTATGGCGCTAGTTGGTGGCGGAGAAGATTTCTTAGCCCGTTTAGTTGTTGCAGGCGAACCAATTGGAATTGTTAACAACAAGGCGCCAGAAGTTCTGCGCGGAGCGGTGATTACCATTGCTGGACATGATCACTTCACTGCCGCTTATTACTGTGGTGCGATAAATGAAGGTTCGCTCTTTGATTCGATGGGAACCGCTGAAGCTTTACTACGTACATTTAAAAAGCCTTTGTCCCGAGATGCCATCGCTGAATTAGCAGCAGCAAATGTTGGTTTGAGCGCTTCGGTAATTGCAGATCACTTCACTTTGCTAGGTGCCCTGCCAACTGGCTTAACACTTGAGAGAGTTTGTTTGCTCGTGGGCGTTTCAACGCGCGATGAGAAGATTGCACTTGGTGAAGCAGCGCTAAAGATCGATCCAAAAGCTAGCGCCCTGCGAGTTAACAATGATTATCACGGCTTATCTGTCAACAACCTCGATGATGCCGTTTCCCCTGCCGCTCTCTTTCGAGCAACTGCTGAACATCTCGTTGATGAGTCAGCAAAGATGGTCTCGCTAATTGAAAAATTCACCGGCCCGGCTACGGAGGTTGTTATCGCCGGTGGTTGGGTTAAAAATCCAATGATTGCTAGCGCCAAGAAGAAACAATTTGGAAGTTACAAAGTCTCCGATGCCACTGAAGCAGGTGCAACAGGTGCCGCTCAGTTCGCCGGAATCGCTGCCGGTCTAATTGAGTTAAGAAGTTAGCTACTTATACTGTTCAAGACTCCAGGCGCGGACTCCGCCGGCTACTCCTGCGGCATTTGGAACGATAACAACTTCATCGCCCATACGATCTAAATCTGCTTGGCGAATACAACGAGCATTTCCGCCGCCGATATAAAGGCGATCCCACATAAATACTGGGCGAAGTTCATCAACCATGGCGCGAATACGTCGCGACCAGAATGCATTTCCAAGGCGACGGCGTTCGTGTTCGCCAATCCAAGTGTCATAAGTTGTTGCACGACGTACTGGCGCATGCGAAAACTCGATATGTGGTGAGAGCGATCCACCGTAGAAGATTGCAAAGCCAAGGCCAGTTCCGAGCGTGATCACAACTTCATAACCCGAGCCCGAGATAATTCCCGCGCCATGTACTTCAGCATCATTTAAGACTCGTGTTGGCATCTCTAGCTTTTTACTCAACGCGTTCTGCATATCAAATCCGCTCCACTGTTCTTGGAGTTCTAAATCGATCTTTGTACGAGGGCCAGATTTAGTCATGTAATGCGGTGTGGAGATAACAACGCCGTGGCGGATCATGCCAGGCATACCAACAGTTGCACGGTAGGCCGATGGAAGTGAATCGGAAATACCTTTGATCGTTTCAATAAATCGATCCGGTGAGAGTGGATAAGGAGTTTCAATTCGATTTGGCTTTGAATGCATTGTGCCTGACTCATCGAGTACGCAACTCTTTAGAAAGAGTCCACCGCAGTCGACCGAGAGCGTTAAGCGTTCATCGTTAGCCATTGGAAAATTCTCCCACAACCCTTGCTACAACTGAAATTCTTATTTGGCTACGCTTATTTCTCGCGTTGGCCATAGATATTTTGATATCGGTCGTACAACTTGTCGATGCTCTCTTGATCAATTAGCTGCAAGGTTCCAAGTGATTTCGCAATCCATGTCGTCTTTGCAACATCTTCACACATCACAGCTGATTTAACTGCTGCAGTTGCATCTTTACCAATCGAAAAAACGCCATGGTTCTTCATTATTACCGCTGAAGAACGGTGTCCCGTAAGGGTTTCAACAACGCCTTTACCGATCGCATCGTTGCCGATAAGTGCAAATGGACCAAGGGGTATTTCTCCACCAAACTCGTCAGCCATTGCAGTTAGCGCACAAGGGATTGCGCTGTGCACCGCGCTCCATGCTGCAGCGTAATTTGAATGAGTGTGCACAACGCCACCAACGTCTTTCATATGGCGATAGATATAGGCGTGGGTGTGGGTATCACTCGATGGTGAAAGTTCACCCTCTAAAACATTTCCATCAAGATCACAAATAATCATCTGTGAAGGTTTCAAATCTTCGTAACTAACTCCACTTGGTTTAATCATGAAACGTTTGCCGTCTGACATGCGCTCCGAGACATTGCCGGCGGTCCAGGCAACTAACCCGTAACGCTGTAGATCAATATTTAATTTGCAGACTTTCTCGCGCAAATCTTTATCAGAACTCATCAATTTCCTCCCGTAGATGTGAGCGCACGATCTCGGATCGCACGAAGTGAATGCATCGCACCGTTGTGGCCGAAGCTTTCATAAAGTTCGTTGTAGTGTTTATAAAGATCGTCATAGACCTTGGCGTTGGCTGGGTTTGGCTGATAACGCTCGTCGGCCACTCCGCCCATCGCAGCTGCTGCGGTTTGTACATCTTTATATGCACCTGCGGCAACGGCTGCGTGAATTGCCGAGCCAAGTGCCGGGCCTTGAGCAGATTTAATAATTGTGATCGGCATATTCAAAACGTCGGCATAGATCTGCATAACAAAACTATTTTTAATGAGCCCGCCGGCGGCGATAAACTCTTTAACTGGCACACCTGATTCATTAAAGGTCTGCATAATTTTCCGGGCACCGTAGGCCGTTGATTCAACGATTGCGCGGTAGATCTCTTCTGGCTTTGTCGAAAGAGTTAATCCCATAATCAACCCAGATAGTTGGTGATCAACCAGCGTTGAGCGGTTGCCGCTCTGCCAATCCAAGGCAACTAGGCCATGTGCGCCTACTGGTTGAGCGCTAGCTAGTTGAGATAGATAGGTATGTATATCGACGCCTTTTGCGGCAGCAGCTGCGGTGTATTCAGCCGAGGCATAGTTATTGGCAAACCATCCGAAGATATCGCCCACACCTGATTGGCCCGCTTCATAACCAAGTGCGCCATTAATAATTCCGCCATCGACTACGCCGCACATTCCTGGAACTTCAGCAAATTTTTCAGAGACCATTACATGGCAAGTAGAAGTTCCCATGATCGCAACCATTTGTCCTGGATTAACAGCGTTTGCAGCTGCCGACGTTACATGCGCATCAACGTTACCAACAGCAACTGCAATTCCTTCAGGAAGACCGGTCCATTTCGACGCTTCAGCAGTTAGCGTTCCGGCAGGGGCTCCAAGTTGGCCAATCTCATGCTCTAATTTTTCAGCGATAAAGTTTTCAAACTTTGGATTTAGCGCTGCTAAATATTCTTTAGTTGGATATTTTCCATCTTGATAAATTCCTTTATATCCCGCGGTGCAGATATTGCGCACATACTTTCCGCAGAGCTGCCAAATTATCCAGTCGGCTGCTTCTACCCATTTATCCATCGTTTGATAAATTTCAGGCGCTTCTTCTAAAACTTGTAGCGCTTTGGCAAACTCCCATTCGGAAGAAATCTTCCCGCCATAACGAGAGATCCAAGGCTCTTTGCGCGCGTGGGCAAGTTTATTTATGCGATCGGCATGTGGTTGCGCAGAATGGTGTTTCCACAATTTAACAAAGGCGTGTGGGTTCTTAGAAAATTCTGAAAGTTCGCAGAGTGGCGTTCCATCGCTCTTAACTGGAAGCACTGTGCATGCAGTGAAATCTGTAGTTATCCCAATGACAGATTTGGGATCGATTCCCGAGTCCTTGAGAACAGCAGGAACGGTAACTTTTAATACATCAACATAATCAGATGGGACTTGTAGCGCCCAATCTGGAGGCAACTTTGCGCCCGACGTTGGGAGTTTCTCCTCAATTACCGCGTGTGGGTATTGAAAAACCGCTGTTGCAATTTCAGCGCCGTCAGATACGCGGACCAATAAAGCGCGACCAGAAAGAGTTCCGTAATCAACACCAATGACATACTTATTACTTAAATCGCTGGTTAAATCTGGCACTCACAGAGCCTACCGCAGGGCTAATCTCTGCTGCTAGAGTTGAAAAAGTTAACTGTTACCAATCAATAAGGAGTTTTCATGACTGTCATTACGATTTTAGGCGCCGGCGGCAAAATGGGTAATCGTGTTACTCAGCCACTTCTTGATACAAAGAAGTACGAGCTTCGCTTCGTAGAAAAGTCTGAGGCTGGGCAAGCGCGAATCCGCGAAGCCGGAAATACAGTTATGGAATTAGATGATGCGCTAAAGGGAACCGATGTAGTTATCTTTACAACGCCAGATGCACTGGTGCGCCAAATTTCTGATGAAGTGGTTCCGAAGTTAGATCCCGGAACAAAGATTCTCTTCCTTGACCCTGCAGCGATTGCCGCAGATCGCGTTAAACATCGCGCAGATATTAGTTGCTTCGTCTGCCACCCAACGCATCCACCAGTATTTAGTTTGCTTGGTGAGACAGATCCAGCAGCGCGTCGCGATTATTGGGGTGGCGGACTTGCAACCCAAGCTTTGGTCTTTGCAATTGCCTGGGGCACCGAAGAAGAAGCAGATCTTGTTGAAACAATCGCGACTGAAATGTTTGCGCCAATTAGTGCGAGCCACAGAATTACAGTTCAGCAGATGGCGCTACTTGAGCCTGCGCTTAGCGAAACTCTGATTAACGGCTGCGTCGAAGTAATTACTCAAGGTTTGCAGAAGGTTATTGATCTTGGAGTTCCCGAAGCTGCTGCCAAAGATTTCTGCATGGGCCATTTGCAGATCAGTATCGCGCTCTTGTTTGAAGAGTTAAATTGGAAGTTATCTGATGGCGCACTTATGGCGCTAAAGAACGCACAGGGATCACTCTTCCGCGAAGATTGGGATGCCATCTTTAAACCAGAGAATGTTCTCGCTAGCGTTAAGCAGATAACTGGCGGAGATAAATAAGTAAATGAAGCTCGGGATCTCCAGTTTCACCTTTCCCTGGACGATAGGCGGGGTTGAGCCTGACCATCCAGTGGCGATGAGCGCCTTTGAACTATTGGAGTGCGCCCACGATTTAAAAGCTGATGTACTGCAGATCGCCGATAACTTGCCGATTGGCGGGCTTGAGGAGGTTGAACTTCTTAAGTTAAAGGCGCAAGCAGATAGTTATGGAATAGCGCTAGAAATTGGAACTCGCGGAATCAAGAGTGAAAATCTTGAAAACTTTCTGCGTATAGCCCAATTGCTAGGTTCGCCGATTCTGCGGGTTGTCATCGATAGCAAAGGCCACGAACCAGCAATACCCGAAATAGTTCAACTACTTAAACCTTTCGAGCCTAAATTTAAGGAAGCAAAGATTAAGCTAGCGATCGAAAATCACGATCGCTTAACTTGCGCAGAATTTAACGAGATCATTGATCAAGTTGGTTCTGATTGGGTTGGAATTTGTCTGGACACTGTTAACTCACTTGGCGCAGTTGAAGCACCTAATACCGTTATTCCCGCGCTGGCTCCGCGTGCGATCAATGTTCATATGAAAGATTTTGAAATTGTCCGCACCAATGGCCAGATGGGATTTACCGTTCGAGGAACAGCGCTCGGCGAAGGTCGGTTAGATATTGTTGAAGTAATCACCGCCGTAGGCGGCAAATCTCGTGAGATCACTGCCGTTATCGAACTTTGGACTCCACGCCAAGATAGCTATGAGGAAACTGTTGCTCTAGAAAATGAATGGGCGAAGATTAGCGTTACTAATTTGCGGAAATCGATAGGATCTTAACTATGGAGTTAACGGGCTATCACGTTGTCGTAACCGGCGGAAGCGGCGGTATTGGTTCTGCATTAATCGCTGGACTTAGCCAAGCTGGCGCAACTCTTCATAACTTGGATCTGCGAAGCCCAGCCCCTTCAGATGCAAAGTTTTATGAGACTGATTTATGTAATGAAAATTCCGTGAAAAAATCTCTCTCTGCAATCAAGACAATTGACGCTCTAATTGTTTGTGCAGGCGTGCAGTTAGTGGGTGCAGATTCCAAAATTGCAGATGTCTCGCTAGATACTTGGCAGAAGACTGTTGATATAAATATGACTGGTGCTTTTTTATCGGTTAAGCATGCGATGCCTGGATTAATTCAATCTGGTAGAGGTTCAGTTGTTTTGATCGGCTCTCCAACGGGTATGACGATGGAAGGCGCTGGCTACACCGCATATGGCGCATCAAAGGCCGGAATGATGGGTCTTTCACGAATAATCGCCGTTGATTACAAAGAGCAAGGCGTTCGTTCCAATGTAGTTGTACCTGGAACTATGTCGACGCCACTAATTCAAAAGATTTGGGATGACCCAGAGAAAGGCCCGGATTTGATTCGCCGGACTCCGCTTGGGCGAATGGGCAAGCCAAGTGATCTAGTCGGTTTAGTTAATTGGTTGGTTTCTGATCAATCTTCATTTGCAACAGGCGCCTTCTATGCAGTCGATGGTGGAATGACTGCGCGATGAGCAAGACTTTCTGGCCGGATACCCAACGGGTAGAACACGCTGGATTTACAGTTGATATCGCACGCGCTGCAATTAGAAACGTTACATACCAAGGCGCGCAAATAATTGATCTGCTCTACACCGCAATTCGTCCTTGGGATTGGTCAACCCTTGATCCAGATGAACATAGCGAAGTTGTTGAGATATCAGGAGAAAATTGTCTTGTCACAATTACTGACTTGTTTGCAGGTTCAATGCAGGGAAAGACAGTTCTAACTCTGCAACCAAATGGGAAATTTACAATTGATTATCAGCTATCTGGTTTAGGCAAATTTGAAATCAACCGTTGGGGGGTTTGTTTCTGTCTTAACACCGGCGACTGGATGGGTTCAAAAGTTAGCGCGAGCGAAAATACCTATTCCTTGCTTAAGGAGATCTCTCCGCAGCGCGTGATCAATGGCATAACGCAAGGGTTATTCCCGGCAAGCAACAATTTGCACTTCATAGCTCCCGATAAGAGGTCTTTAAAAGTCCTATCGACTGGCAAGGTTTTAGAGGCGGAAGATCAAAGAAATTGGACCGATAACACCTACAAAATTTATAGCGGATCCTTAGCCGAACCACGTCCTTTTGTGATTGAAAAAGGTATGCAATGGGAACAACAGGTCGAATTTGAAGTGACTCCGCCAACGAACTCGATTCCTGATGGGTCGAAGATCATTGCAAAAGATATTCCTTCGCTACCGCGAATAGGCGTGCAATTTAATGGCGAGCCTTTACTGCCGAGCGATGACCTAGAAAAGGCGCTGTTTATTCTCGATATTGACCATATCCGGATCAATGAAGAGTCGTTGACTGCCCAAAAGATTGCCACAATAAGTAAGAGTGGCCTTGTTCTTGAAGCCGCTCTGCTTTCATCAAATGACGGAGCTGAACTGGTTAGAGAAGTCGAACATTTAAGCGCCCGCGTTCCGGCAGGTTCGCGTTTGCTAATCAATCGCCAAGGTCGTCAAATTGTTCAAGGTTCTGACCTACCAAAGAATAAAACCTTAAATTCTTACATTCCTGGTAGCGATGCTTACTTAGTTGATCTGCATCGCGAAGAGTTCGAGTTTGGTGACGCAGTTTCATATTCAATGGTTCCAACAGTTCATTCATCTGATCCGGAAACAATCTTCAAAACTCTTTACACTCAGAAGGAGTCAATTGAATTTGCCAAGAAGTTTGTTGCGCCTCAAGTATCTATCTCTCCAATTACCTTTTCTACTCGCGGAAATCCCGAGACTGGCCACCTGCGCGATAACCGCATCAACTTTGCTCAACCAGAAATGGCAGCCCAGATTAAAGAGTTATCCGCTGCCGCTTGGACTTTAGGTTCTGTCTTTGCACTTGCGAGCGCCGGCGCATATTCAGGAACATGGCACGAACTCTTCGGCGAATTCGGAGTTATCTACAGCGAAGGTTCTGCAATTAAGTTTTCGCCAACATTTCACGCGTTGTCAGCGCTAGGCGCGCATCACGCCCATGAATTAACAATTGCAACTTCGCTGGATAGTTCATGGGTTGCCTTCGAAGACCGCGAATCACGAAAGATGGTTGTGGCTTCACAGCGCCCATGGAACGTCGACATAACTCCCAAGGCTTTAGCTGGGTATAAATCGATTCAAAGCCTGCGCGCCGATGAGTGCGAAAAGGCGAGCCAGATTATGGATTGGTGGTCATATGCTGAGATAAATCCGCTAATTAGCGATATCCCGCTATCAATCACCCCCTTTGAAATACTGCTCCTGCGTGGCTAATTCGGCTTAATTACGCCCTTTTCTGCCGCTCGTAACGGTTCGGTAACGATCGAATTTTCGTCCAAAAACCCTTTTATTGCGGTGGGAGGCTATGTACTATCGGTATCGCTTGACCCCACCTATAGGAGGAAATACATATGGCAAAGCTTTTCTCACGCCGCACTGCAGCAGTTGTTGCTGTAGCCGCAGCGTCAATGCTTGTGCTTTCTGCATGTTCAAATAGCGACAGCGGAAGCGGAGACACTGTAAAGGTCTCACTAATTACTAAAGATCAGTCAAACCCATTCTTCGTTGCGATGATCAAGGGTGCAACTGAGAAGGCTGAAACTCTCGGCGTTGAACTAACTGTTACATCTGGTGTAGATGAGTCAGATTACGCAGGACAGATCACAGCGATTGAAAACGCAATCTCTGCAAAGCACGCTGGTATCTTGATCGTTCCAGTGTCAACAGAAGTTAACGCAGCGATCACAAAGGCACGCGAAGCAGGCCTTTACATCATCGCTCTTGACACAGCACCAGATCCTGCTGACATCGTAGATATCACTTTCGCAACAGATAACCGCGAAGCTGGTCTTCTAATCGGTCAGTGGACAGCTGCAAAGCTTGCTGGCAAGAAGGCAACAATTGCACTTCTCGACATCTTCGATGACCGCATTGTCTCTGTTGACTACATGCGTAACAACGGATTCCTTGCAGGTATGGGAATCGATGTTGCAGATCCAAACCGTATGGGTGACGAGCCTAAGAAGGGCAAGTACTCAGGCGGAGATTACGAGATCGTTGGAAACGTAGCGACAGGCGCTAACGAAGACGGCGGCCGTACAGGTATGGAACAACTTCTTGCTAAGAACAAGAACATCAACGTTGTTTACACAATCAACGAGCCAACAGCAATCGGTGCTTGTGCTGCAGCAGCTGCTGCTGGTATCAAGCTCGATGTAATGGTTTCTGTTGACGGTGGCGGCGCTGGTATCAACGCTGTTAAGTCAGGTTGCATCAATGCAACTTCACAGCAGTACCCATTGTTGATGGCTGACCTTGGTGTTCAAGCTATCTACGACATCGTGAAGAACGGTACAAAGCCATCTACTTCAGAAGGCCTTGACTTCTTCAACACCGGCGTGAAGTTGATTACTGATGACCCACAAGATGGCGTTCCATCAGAGACAACTGAATACGGTCTAGCAAACGCTTGGGGTTA
>Ga0208596_1000119_pt1 | contig 25466 bp, 28 predicted proteins | sample LakMenEpi12Jul11_FD_150686 | JGI IMG/M metagenome (GOLD analysis project Ga0208596, IMG submission 150686) | Freshwater microbial communities from Lake Mendota, WI - 12JUL2011 deep hole epilimnion (SPAdes) | ecosystem: Environmental > Aquatic > Freshwater > Lake > Epilimnion/Euphotic zone ...
AGATGTTGTGGTCTTTGAAAAGAATGACAAAGTTGGCGGCAACTGGGTCTTTAACTCTAAAACAGGACATTCAAGCGTTTATGAGAACACCCATTTAATTAGCTCTAAGGCATGGTCTGAGTTTGAAGATTATCCAATGCCTGATTCATATCCTGATTATCCGAGCCATATCCACCTGCAAAATTACTTTGAATCTTACGCAGTTCATTTTGGAGTAATGCCACGGATTAAATTTGATCACAATGTAAATCATGTGACTCGCCAACACGATGGAAAGTGGCTCGTTGAATATACCGATAACAGCGGAGTTAAGAAGAGCGAAGTATTTGAATATTTGATGGTTTCTAATGGCCACCACAATGTGCCGAAGTATCCAGAGTACCCAGGAAATTACAGCGGAAAGTTTTTACATTCCCATGATTTCAAGGGCGTGGATGAGAGCTGGCGGGATAAGCGTGTACTAGTAATTGGCGGTGGAAACTCTGCCTGTGATATTTCCGTTGAAGCAGCTCGGATGACTAAGACAGTGCACATGTCAATGCGAAGTCCACAATGGTTTTTTCCAAAGTTTATCTTTGGCCAGCCAGGTGATGTCTTTGCTGCACGTAGCAAGTGGTTACCAAGGAAGCTTCGCCAATATGGTCTGAAGTTTTTAGTCAAAATAATTCAAGGTCCATACAGTCGTTATGGATTACCTGAGAACACCACTCTCCCGCTAACTAATCACCCAACTTTGAACTCAGATCTGATGGATTACATTCGCCACGGCCGGATAAAGCCGCGCAAAGCCATTAAATCTTGGAGTGGACTAACCGTTGAGTTTGTCGATGGCAGTAAAGAAGATTTTGACATTGTTTGCGCAGCAACGGGCTTCTGGACTACCTTCCCGTTTTTTGATGAAGATTTTATAAACTTTAAGAACTTAACAGAGGTCCCGCTATTCAAGAAGATGATGCATGAAAAGTATGAAAATCTTTACTTCATCGGATTGTTTCAACCCCTAGGTTGTATTTGGCCACTGGCTGACTATCAAGCAAAGATTGCTTGTTTAGAGATAAATGGAAGATACCGTAGGCCAAAAGATATGAAATCTGCCATTGATCATGAGGTCAAGAATCCTCATTTCAATTTCACACCAGGGCAACGTCACGCAGTAGAGGTGGATTACCACCTGTTTCGCAAAGAGTTAAAGGGTGAATTGAAAAAAGCGGGCCTAGATATAGGTAAATCACCAGCGGGCAATAAGAAGCTTTACAAAAACTTTGCTGACGATTTACTGAGAATCAAGGTTTCGTAAGGACATTACAAATCCAACACATTAACATTTGAACCATGCCGCTGTGTCTGAATCCAAAGTGCCAAAAGCGCATTGCAACAAGTCTTGATATTTGTCCTTTCTGCGGGGGAAATGAGATTGGCCAATTCAATTCCTATAGCAAGCAAGAAGCGCTGCAGGAGGAAATAAGCATTGAAAACTTTCACAAGGTTGTTAAGAATTCGCAGCCATACATCGAAAGAACAATCGTCCCCAAGGGTGCCAAGGTTTCCTTCAAATCAAAGCTAGCAGTGCGCTTCCAATACCTTATGAGAAAAGCCTTCAAACGTAGGTAAAGAGTTTTAGTCGCCCAAACCTTCGTGATTGGCGAATTCCCATAGATCAATTGCATCTAGGTCAATAACCTTCAAACTATGGTTAGCAAAGATGCCAGCAATCTGAGCTCGATGCTCTGTCGCATGGTGAATTGATTGCGTCAAAATCGTTTCGCGGTTGCGGCGAATTTCTTTGCCTTCCCAGTTGGTAAATTCAACAAAGCCGACAGGGTTTTTAGCAGACTCTCTTAAACGCTGATCAAATGAAAGCGATAGATCGCGAAGTGCAAGGACTTCAGCTTTATTGGTTGGGACCTCTGTAGGGATGTTTCCTTTACCATCTAATAAATCTGCATATCGAGCCGCAGTTAAATGCTCCAGGATCTCTGCAACAGTCCAGGTGTCATTTGGCGCAGTTAACTTGAGATTCTCTTCTGGCTGTTCAGCAATTCGATCAAATACATATGTATTAGCCCATGCCAGATGGCGGAATAAACGGTCTGTTACTACATCCATGTGGCGAGATTATCTGGGAAAAGTAGACTTGTCAGCATGCTGGGTGGAATCAATAACGGACTCTTTCTGCAATCCTTTGGCGGGTTTGCAGCATTAGCGCTCTTAATTCTTGTTCTCAAATGGGGATTTTCATCCAACCGGCGAATGATTATCACCCCGATTAAAGCTGGAAAGAAAGATCAATACGGTTTGCTCAAGCCTCTGCAAACTCCCAGCAACTACATTGAAGCTCAAATGAGTCTGCAGAAGCTAACTGACGCCAATATCAAAGCCACACTGACACAGACCTTAGATGGACCGCAGTTAATGGTTTTTGAAAAGGATTTAAAAATCGCTGCTGCAGTTTTAGCTCAATAATTCAGCAAGCAAAGCTTCAACTCGGCCCTTTATTTCATCTCTAATCACACGAACAGATTCAATCCCTTGACCTGCAGGGTCATCTAGCACCCAATCTTCATAACGCTTGCCAGGATAGAACGGGCAAACATCCCCGCACCCCATAGTGATGACTGCATCTGATTCTTCAACGGCTTCTGTTGTTAAAACTTTTGGGGTGTTATTTGCAATATCGATTCCAACTTCGGCCATAGCTTCTACTGCAATTGGGTTGATTGAATCCTTTGGTGCACTTCCCGCAGAAAGAACTTCTACTCGCCCCTTACCTAGCTCGCGCATAAAGCCTGCAGCCATCTGTGAACGGCCTGCGTTGTGAACACAAACAAAGAGAACGGTTGGTTTATTTGTCATTAGTTAGTGCTTTCACTAGGCCCAGGCCGATGATGGCTCCGAGGATTTGGGCTGCAATAAATTTAGGCGCGCACTCTGGAGCAATTCCAGCGAATGAGTCGCTAAATGTTCGTCCGATTGTTACTGCAGGATTGGCAAAAGAAGTTGAGCTTGTGAAGAAGTACGCACTTCCAATCCATGCAGCAACTGCTGCAGGAATCACAGTTAAATTCTTTTGGCTTACAAGCAAGTTAATCACCAGGATCAAGCCAGCTGTAGCAACAATTTCAGCTAAGTAAAGGTTATTGCCTGATCGAATCTTGGTTGCAGTCTGAATAATTGCATTACCAAACATGGCATTAGCAAGAAATGCACCTGTTATTGCGCCAGCTGTTTGAACAACGGCATATTGTAGAAACTGGATGACCGAACTTTTGCCTTGAATCAAATCAACCAAGGTCACAACAGGGTTGAAATGTGCACCGCTAATTGGAGCTAAGATAAGAATTAAGACTGCCAGACCGAAGACTGTGGCAATTGTGTTTATAAGAAGTTGTAGACCAACATCTTGAGTTAAATCGGTGGCCATAATTCCTGAACCAACAACGATTGCGACCAAAAGTGCGGTACCTAGGTACTCAGCAAGGAGCTTTCTCATGTGCCGAGGTTACTCAATACTTGGTTAATGCACGGTGAACAAAGACAAAACCCCACCACCAAATTAGGCGATGGGGTTTTGTTTAAGGCTAATTATGAAACTGCGATGATGTCTACGACGAAGATCAAAGTCTCATTAGGTCCGATTGGGCCTGAACCATTTGGGCCGTAACCCTTGTCTGCTGGGATTACCAACAGGCGACGTCCACCTGCTTTTGCACCTGGTAGACCTTCTTGCCATCCAGCGATTACACCAGAAAGTGGGAATGTAGCTGGCTGTCCACCATTCCAGGAAGATTCAACCAATGAACCGTTAGACCATGTCATTAATGTGTAATGAACTGTCAGAGTTGAAGTTGGTAGAACTTCTGTTCCTGTTCCAACGATTAGGTCTTGTGTTTGCAAAGTTGTTGGTGCTGCACCTGTTGGAGGTGTAATTGTTGGTGCTTCGCCAGCGTTACCTGTAACTACTGGAAGTCCTGCTGCTGATCCTGACACTGTGTCATCTCCTCCGAGTGTTGTAAATGATGCAAATGCAATTGCTAATACGGCTAAAACCGCAAATACTTTTAATAAGGTTTTCTTTGGCATTTTTCTCCTTGTTATTCGATTTCGCCGATTAATTTAAACTCGCCATCACCGATCTGGCCTTGTGAGCGGTAAAGCTCTAACTTGGCACGAGTATCGGCAATATCAAGGTTGCGCATGGTTAGTTGGCCGATGCGATCTACGGGTCCAAAGGCAGCGTTTTCAGTGCGCTCCATTGAAAGCTTTTCAGGGTGGTAACTAAGACCTGGGCCAGTTGTATTGATGATCGAATAGTCATCTCCGCGGCGCATGCGAATTGTTACTTCTCCAGTAACTGCAGATGCAACCCAACGCATTAATGATTCGCGAAGCATCAGCGCTTGTGGATCAAACCAACGACCTTCATACAACAGGCGTCCTAGACGGCGACCTTCGGCATGGTAATTAGCGATTGTGTCTTCATTGTGGATTGCGCTGATCAATCGCTCATATGCAATGAACAGCAGCGCCATTCCTGGTGCTTCATAAATTCCACGGCTCTTGGCTTCAATAATTCTGTTTTCAATTTGATCGGCCATTCCTAAGCCATGACGACCACCAACAGCGTTAGCTTCCTTCATCAAATCAACGATGTCATCAAATGACTTTCCGTTAATAGAAACTGGACGACCTTGGTTAAAGGTAATTTTTACATCTTCAGTATCGATCTTGACCGCTGGATCCCAGAAGCGAACTCCCATGATTGGTTGTACTAGTTCTACAGATGTGTCTAGATTTTCAAGACTCTTTGCTTCGTGGGTTGCACCCAAAATGTTTGCATCGGTTGAATACGCCTTTTCAGTGCTGTCACGGTAAGGAAGGCCGTGAGCAACTAACCATTCAGACATTTCTTTACGACCACCAAGTTCGGTTACGAAATCTTGATCAAGCCAAGGCTTATAAATTCTTAGGTTGGGATTAGCAAGAAGCCCGTAACGGTAAAAACGTTCGATGTCATTACCTTTATAAGTAGATCCATCGCCCCAGATTTCAACGGAATCCTGATGCATCGCGCGCACCAACATGGTTCCGGTAACTGCGCGACCCAAAGGTGTGGTGTTGAAGTACTGCTTTCCGCCTGAACGGATATGAAAAGCTCCGCAAGCTATCGCTGCAAGACCTTCTTCAACTAGTGCATTTTTGCAATCAACAAGGCGTGAAATCTCTGCGCCATATTCTTTTGCCCGATCTGGAACTGAATCAATATCTGGCTCGTCATACTGGCCAAGATCTGCGGTGTAGGTACAAGGAACTGCGCCTTTGTCGCGCATCCAGGCAACTGCCACTGATGTGTCGAGACCGCCAGAAAATGCGATACCAACCTTTTCACCAACTGGAAGAGATGCAAGGACCTTAGACATGTCCTAAGTCTAACGGATGTTAAGCGTCGAAAGTTTCTTCTCTAAAGCAGGCTTCACACCCCATTGAGCGGTAATTTCTAGGTATCTATCGATATCTAACTGCTCTGGCTTTGCATCAGTCTTTACTGCGCGGATCATCAAATTACGAGGCGTGTGTTCTCCCCCAATAAATTCAATAACTTCAACACGATAGCCAGCAAGTCTTAGCAGCTGCGCTCTGAATGAATCAGTAAGTAAATCTCCCAGACGTTCTTTCATTAAACCAAACTTTGTTAGCGCACCCCACGGTTCAGGTGCTGCGTCAATTTGCTTTTGAATATCGTGATGACAACATGGTGCAATAAGCAAAAGTTTTGATCCTCCGTTTACTGCCCACGCAATAGCATCATCAGTTGCGGTATCACACGCATGCAAAGCTATAGCTATATCTGCCATTTCAGCTGTTGTCTTTGAAATCTCTTCAGCCTTGAATGAAATAGTTTTAGTAATGCCAAGCTTTTGGGCTATCAAATTATTGCGATCTCTAGATTCAGGTCGAACATCAATACCTGTGACAATTACTGGCATTCCAGAGTTCATCAGAAATTGATGTGCAGCAAAAGTTAAATATGCATGTCCGCACCCAAGGTCAGTTATGCGAAGCGGTTGTGCTGGTGTTGGTTTATGAATCTGACCAGCTTCGATTGCTGCGTTTAGTGCCGGGGAAAGCAAACGCAAAAACTCTTCAACTTGCTTGTACTTATCTTGACGCGAAGGCTTGATAACGCCTTTTGCGTCAGCAATTCCCACTTCGCGCAAGAAAGGATCATTGGAATCAAGCAATCTTTCCTTTTTCTTATCGTGCGCCAGGTTTTGCTCAGTTTTGCGATTTTCAGTGTGTACTTGTGCATCCCCGCTCTTTGTCACTCTTATGGAATATGCCTGGCTGGTGCTTTCGACCATAATGTTTGCATATCCACAATCTAGAAGTTGGTCTACTTCAAGTACTGTAGGCAAAAGATTTTTGGTGGTTGTTGCTCGTCCATCATTTTGCATCAACTGAAGGTGCAGAACTCCTTTGATTTCAACAAGGCGAATATCTACTCGCTCAAATTCAACGCTCATGTTTCTGCGGCGGCCGGACAAAACGGCACGGACAAAAGTTGATGTATCTAGAATCTTCGAGGCAGCCTCTTTGAAAGCCTCTTCACGGGTAATTGGCATTTAATCAGCGAGGTGCAATTACCGCTGTGCCTTTTTCATGATCCAGAATAGTTAAAGCGTGGTTGGGCAGCGCCTTGGCAAAATCTTCGGCCAACTTACGCTCTCCATCACGGTTCACATCATCAATAATGACAATGGCCTTTGCTGACAATTTATCTTTAAATTCTTTTAGCGCAGGATACCTAGCCTCTGGATTCTTGGAACCTGGAGGGCCATCAACAATAAGCAAATCGATTTTCTTTAAATCTTTAAGTGTTGAAACGTCATACCATTCTGAACCATTTGCATATGGGCGCAATGGAGCGATGCGAATTTCTACTCCACGAGCCTTATGCTCTTTCAGAAGCTCACGTGTTTTTGCACCGAACTCTTCTGAGTTATCAATACTCACAACCTTGCGAGCACCAGATTTGGCAGTTACTAATGTTGAGACTCCAGATCCAAGTTCTACAACTAATGAAGGCTTGTTTTTCTTAACAATTTCTGAAATTAAAAGCAAAAGATCAGGTGATGCTGCCCAACTGCGCGTAGCTGGAATTGCAGATTTAAACTGCAGCAAATTATTGAGCTGAATAAACGCCTCAGTCTGACGGTAAGCCGTCATCGAATTCTTTTTGCTCTCAAGAGCAGCCTTATGAATCTCTCGGGATATCTGTTCACTCTTCTTTGAAACTTTGCCATGCAGGGCTCGCAAAGAGCGAATGCAATAAAGAGTTCCGAGCAGAATTAGGAAAAGAAGGGCTAGATAAAGGAAATCCATGCGCTAAGTGTAACGGCATGAACAAACGTTATAAAAGAGAAACATACGAGGGTTACTTACATCCTTTTTACATTGTCCGGCGATTGCTAATTCCGTAGCCTGACACCATGACAGCCGCACCTTGGTGGAAGCACGCAACTATCTACCAAATCTATCCGCGGTCCTTTTTTGACAGCAATGGGGATGGCGAAGGTGATTTGCCAGGAATTATCTCCAAACTGCAATATGTCCAAGAACTTGGCGTTGATGCGATCTGGTTAAGCCCTTTCTACACATCTCCAAATAAGGATGGCGGATATGACGTTGCTAATCCACGTGATGTTGATCCGAGATTCGGAAACTTAGCTGATGCCAAAAAACTTATTGATGTTGCACATTCTTTGGACTTAAAAGTAATTGTCGATGTTGTTCCTAACCATTTTTCCGATCAACACGTCTGGTTCCAACAAGCACTTAAGGCAGGAAGAGGTTCTGCTGAGCGTGCGCGCTTTCATTTCCATGAACCAAATGCAGATGGAACTCCACCCAACAACTGGATCTCACTTTTTGGTGGACCTTCGTGGACGCAAGTAGAAGATGGTCAGTATTACTTGCATCTGTTTGATTCTTCGCAACCTGATTTGAATTGGGACAATCCTGAAGTAGTCAGCGATTACGAAAGTACGTTGCGTTTTTGGTTAGATCTTGGAGTTGATGGTTTTCGAATTGATGTTGCACATGGCTTAGTGAAAGAAAATCTATTAACAAACCATCCTGACCCCCAGGGAATTAGTGATGCGCTGCGCCTAGATGTTTCTATGGATCCTGAAATTCGGTATGCCCTTCTTCCAACAGTTCCTTATTTTGATCGTCAAGGTGTGCATGAAATTTATCGGCAGTGGCGCAAACTTTTTGATTCTTATAAAGATCGCGAAATCATGGCTGTTGCCGAAGCCTGGGTTCATCCTCCAGTAAATGCAACGCGATATGTCCGAAGTGATGAATTACATCAAGTATTCAACTTTGATTTATTGGATGCGCCTTTCAAAGCTGATTTTCTCTATGGAGTTGTGACTCGTTCAATTGAGCTAATGGATTCTGTTGGAGCGCTGCCCACTTGGGCTCTAAGCAATCATGATTCTCCTCGTGTTGCCTCACGAATCGGTGAAATTCAGGCACGAGCACTTGCATTGTTTGTTTTAGCATTGCCGGGTTCTTGTTATGTATTTGCTGGACAAGAATTAGGTTTACCTGATGGTGAAATTCCAGATAGCTCGCGACAGGATCCAATTTATTTCAGAACAAAAGGGTCTCAAAAGGGTCGCGATGGGGCACGCGTTCCGCTTCCTTGGAGCGGTGAGACAGCTCCATTTGGTTTTACAAGTAGTACTCCGTGGTTGCCATTAACGGATAAGTGGAAAGATTTAACTGTCGAAAAGCAAAATGTTGATCCAAAAAGCACGCTCAATCTCTACCGAACCGCCCTAAAACTGCGTGCAGACCATCTGATAGATCAAGGTTCAATCACCTGGCTCGAATCTCCTGAACATGGGTCTGAGAGCGATTCATTGTTGGCGGTTCGTCGTGGCAATGTTTCTGTCTATATGAATTTGTCCGATTCTGCTGTTGAAGTAGAAATAAGCGGTAAATTGCTGATTGTGAGCGCAGGAACAGTTGATGCACGTGATGGAAAGTTAACAATTCCGGCCATTTCAACCATCTGGGTGCATCACTAACTGACACAATACCGACATGGAATCTACGACTACTTGGCTATTGACCATTGGAATTCTCTCTCTTGTAATTCTCTTTGACTTAACTCTTGCGATTGTTCGTCGCAACAAAGAGACCACAATGACCGAGGCTGGAATATGGACAGTCATCTATGTTTCCGCAGCTATTGTCTTTGGAATCTTGATGCCAAATTGGACAACAGATCCAAATGCTCAGAAAGAGTTCTTTGCGGGCTGGTTAACTGAGTACGCACTTTCAGTCGATAATATCTTTGTGTTTGTCATCATCTTGAGTCGATTACAAGTTGAAAAGACAAAACAACAACTTGTTCTTTTGCTCGGAATTATCATTGCTCTTGTTCTACGAGGTGGCTTTATCGCTGCAGGTAGCGCGATTATCGAAAAATTCTCAGGTGCATTCTTTGTGTTTGGCGCATTCCTTATTTTCACCGCTTATCGACTTCTAGTCGAAGATAAGGGCGAGGAAGAATGGAAAGAAGATCGCATTATCACCTTCTTGCGTTCGAAAGGTGCGACAACCTTTGTTATTGCATTAGTTTCTTTAGGTTTCACTGATCTCGTCTTTGCTCTAGATTCAATTCCAGCAATCTTTGGCATCACCCGTGATCCATACATCGTTGTTTGCGCCAACATCTTTGCTTTGATGGGACTTCGTCAGCTCTACTTCTTATTACAAGGTCTATTGCAGCGATTGGTCTACTTGTCCAAGGGGCTTTCCTTTATCTTGGCTTTTATCGGTTTCAAGATGTTCATTGAGGCTTTCCACGGCATTGGAATCCACGAGATTGCAGGCGTGAAGCTTCCACACGTTCCAATTGAGGTCAGCCTCTTTGTAATTGTTGCAGCGTTAACAGTCACCGCTGTGGCAAGCCTAACAGCAACTCGTAAAGATGGAAGCGAGATCGTTTAGATCTCTGTTTTCATCTTTCGTAAAGTTGCACGATCGTAGTCCTTAGATTTCTCATGAATCTTTCGGATCTGTAGCGCAAAAGCTTTAATGGCTGTGTCAAAAGCTGCCAGATCATTGAACTCTGCAGCCTCTGCTCTAATCAATGGTCCTGAACCATGTGTAGTTAAAACTACTTTGTGATTGTGTTTACCCTGATGAGGGTTTGCTTCATGTAAAACTTCAACTTCGACGCGATCAATAACAACACTAAATCGCTCCATGCTGTTGAGTTTTTCCGTAGCTATATTTTTGAAATCTTCTGCTAGATCTGCATTGCGTGTATGAATTTGTATCTTCATACTAAAAGGGTAGTACTAAGACCACCGCTGTCGCTAGAGCTGCTAGCAGAAAAGATTTACCAAGAATAGCTAGTGCGGTTTTGCGATCAGCGGCTCTGTCCTCTTTGCTTGCTACGCGCTTGATATCGCCCATCTTGCCCACATTAAAAGTTCCTGCGAAACCATAAGCCAAGCAGAATTTAGAACGTGATTGAACAAATCCAACTGATGCAACCATTAGGGGAAAGAAAATACCTAAACGAAACTCTGGGGATGCATCGAGTCGGCTAAAAGTTAAAAGGTATGAAATTGAAACAAACAAACCAACTAATCCAACGATTCGCCTTTTGCGAACTTCACTTTTGCCAATGTTGCAGCTTCCAGGAATGTATTGAATATCAGGCATCTTCAAACTCATCTTCGTCAACCCAGGTGTCAGCTACTGATTCATCCTGATGTTCAACCCATGACAAAAATGATGCGACTGCGCGAAATGCAAGAACAGTCACAGTCAAGGCTGCAAAGGTTCGACGAATGGCTTTAAACATAGGATAAAAATACTCGCTCTTGCTTAAAAAATCTCTATAAAGAGGCCAGTGCCTGCTCTATATCCTGCCAAATATCATCAACATGCTCGCATCCGACTGAAAGCCTGATCAACTGTTCTGGAACTGATGGACTTTCTAAAGCCCAACGACGGCGTCGCTCCCACATTGATTCAACGCCACCAAGGCTTGTTGCATGTGCAATCAAACGTGATGATTCACAAACTTTCTCAGCTTTTTCCGCATTTCCATCAATTTCAAAAGATATGACGGCTCCAAAACCTGGGTAGCGAACCTTTGTGATCTTTGCATGGTTTTGTAATCGAGTAACAAGCGTCTTTGCATTAGCTTCAGCTGCTCTAAATCGAACTGGAAATGTACGAATTCCACGAAGTGCTAGCCACGCTTCAAACGGTCCAGGAATACCACCGTTGAATCGGCGTGCTTCCTCCAAGCGCTTAAACAAAGCGGTATCAGTTGTTGATAAAGAACCAAGAACTACATCACTATGGCCAGCAAGAAATTTGGTAACAGAGTGCATAACAATGTCAGCACCCATCGACAATGGCTTTTGAACAAGAGGAGTTGCAAAGGTGTTGTCTACACCAACTCCAATGTTTTGTTTCTTGGCAGCTGCAACAAGTGCTGGAAGATCGGCCACATCGAGACACGGATTTGTAGGAGATTCCAGCCACAACAATGCCGCGCCTTTCATAGCACCAATTACTTCTTCAGTATTTGTAATATCAACAAAACGAACTTCTAATCGACCTGATGCGTGATGTTGATTTAACAATCCCATGGTTCCGCTATAACCCTGATTTGATGCAACCACTGGTGCACCAATAGGCAGAATTGAAAAGACTGCACTGATCGCTGCCATTCCAGAAGAAAAAGAAAGTGTCTGTCCGCCTTCAAGTTCTGAAATTGCAGACTCTAAAGCGCTCCAACTTTCATTTCCATAGCGGCCATAACCAATTGGCCCACCTGCATGATAAGTAGAAGAAAAAACGATTGGAGGATTCAAGGGAGCATCGGGTGCTACTTCAGGACGACCTGCGGTAATTGCCGATGTTTCTGGGTGAAAACTCATGTACGCAGTCTAATTGTTAGAAAGGATTGCCATGGCCGCATTATGGCCAGGAATCCCACTGACTCCCCCGCCTCGGGCAGCGCCGGCGCCACAAATGAAGATGCGTGGGTCGTCGGTTTCAACACCCCATGATTCAGGCGTTCCATCCTCGCGAAAAGGCATGGATAAATCAGTATGAAAGATGTTGCCGCGCGGAAGAGAAATGGCATCTTCAATATCAAGTGGTGTTTTAACTTCAATTGCAGCAATGACATCTTCAATTGGTTCTGCCAAAAATTCATTAAGTGAATCCAGCGCCGACTTTAGTGCTGCATCACGCGCAGCATCATGATCACCATCGAACAAAGATGCAGGTGTGTGGATGCCAAACAAAGTTAATGTTTGATAGCCATCATCCTGTAGCTTCTGGCTCAGGATTGATGGATCTGTCAATGTGTGGCAATACATTTCGATCGGCATTTTTGCGGGCATTATTCCGGCTTGTGCTTGTTTGAAGACGGTTTCGAATTGCGTAAAATATTCATTGGCATGAAAAGTCCCAGCAAATGCAAGGCGAGGATCAATTCCAGATTTCAACTTAGGTAACCGCTTAAGCAAAACATTGATTTTCATTTGCGAGCCATCAAGGCTCTTAGGTGCCGAAGTTCCGCGCAACTTAGCTAAAACCTGTGGAGCTGCGTTTGAAAGTAGGAATTCGCCTTCAACAGTTTCGCCATTTTCTACCTGCACATTTACACCAGTAGCTGAAGATGTAACCGCAGTGGCTTTAGAGTTTAGTGAAATCTCTACTCCACTTTCTGTTGCTACGCGAACTAGTTCCTTCACCAAAGCGCCCATTCCACCCTTTGGAACTTTCCATTCTCCAGTTCCATTTCCAATCAGGTGATACAGAAAGCAGATATTTGCTTGAATATCAAAGGCTGATGTGAAAGTTCCAATTAGTGCATCTGTCAGCACTACACCGCGGACTACATCATTCTGAAATCTTTCGGTGATTACTTTGCCAATTGGTTCCTCAATTAAATACTGCCATGTTGTATCTAAATCAACCTGGCGCTTTAACTCACTTCGAGTCATGAGCGGTGCAAGCATTGTTGGCGCTATCTTTTCGGCAAACGCTGCTACCTCTGCATAGAAAGCTTGCCATGCACGTCCTTCGTTACCAGTTGGATCTAGCTCATTAAAAGAATCTTCGGTTTTTGAATCCCAGACACGAGACACATACAGACCTTTATCCTGTCCGTAAGGCGTGTAACTAGAAACTTCACGAGAGATGCATTCAAAATCTAGCTCCAAGTCATTAACAATCTTGTCTGGCAGAAGCGCTACTAAATATGAGTACCTTGACAGGTTTGCTTCATAGTCTGGAAAGGTTTGAACGCTTTGGGTCGCGCCACCGATTTCTGGATTTGCCTCTAGGATTCTGACTGATTTGCCTGCACGAGCTAGATACGTTGCAGCAATTAAGCCATTATGACCGCCACCAATTATGACCGCATCATATTTCTTGCCGATCATTTAGATAGCTCGCGCGATGCGGTGTACAGCTTCAGTAATAATTGTTGGGCTCGTTGCAAAATTGAAGCGCACGTACTGAGAGCATTGCTTTCCGTAGATATGTCCGGCGTTGAAAGCAACTCTTCCTTTTTCAAGAAGTACTACTGAAGGATCTGCACCCAAGTTAAGCGCTTCAAGATCTAGCCATGCCAAATAGCTGTTATCTGGAATGTGATATCGCACTGATGGAAGTTGAGAATTCAATAAATCCTTCAACATATGGCGATTATGATCAAGATTTTCAATTACTGAATCCAGCCAAATACCACCTTCTGCAAAAGCGATTGCCGTAGCAAATCCACCCAACAAGGAAGCCCGATAATGAACCGCCATAGGCAAAGTTGCTAGACGTGCATTGATTGCTTCGTTTTGAGAAACAATGATGGCGCACTTTAACCCAGCAATATTCCAACCTTTAGATGCCGCGGTGACACTTACTGTTACTGATTCAGCATCTGCACCTAGACTCAACAATGGAACAAAGGTGTTTTCTTTGAATGTAAGCGGGGCATGAATTTCATCGCTAATGACTAGCACGTTGTATTGTTTTGCCAAAGCAACAATTCGAAGCAGTTCTTCTTTTGTATAAATACGACCCAATGGATTATGGGGACTACAAAGAATGTGAACCTTTAAGCCAGATGCATAAGCTTTTTCTATTCCACTCCAGTTAATTTCCCAAGGATTGCCGGCTTCATCACCAGTTCTCTCAAATGGAACATCCACAAGATTTAGCTTGGTTTCATTTATCCAGTTATAAAAATTTTGATAGACAGGCGAGCTGAGGAGAATCGAATCACCAGGGTTTGTGAAGACTCGCAATACCTCAACAACTGCAACACCAACATCAGTTGCTGCTCGAACTTGTAGAGGGTTAACTTCCCAATTCCAGCGAGTGCCTGCAAAGTGTGCAAAGCCTTGACCTAATTCTGGAATTACACCTAAGTATCCAAGATCTGATTTTGCAACCATTTCAATTAAGAGTTCGCGAATGGGTTCAGCGACAGGAAAGTCCATTTCGGCAACTGGCAAAGGAAGAACATCGGTGGCAAAAGCACGCCACTTTTCGCTGCGGTGAGTTTGAAGCTCTGCCAAGTTAGGTGCTGAAACCGAACGATCGCTCATACTCACAAGGCTACCTCAGAGAACTTGTTCTTCGGGAGTTAATCGTCGAGTTGAATTTCTCACCACGAGCGTAGTTGGCAAAACTAATGAAGGTGGATCGACTACAGGCTTACGTAATCTCTCCATAATTGACCATGCTGCCATTTCACCCATCAATGTCACTGGCTGTTCAATTGTTGTTAGCTCTGAAAACTCCGCCATTTCATGACCATCAAAACCAATGATTGATATGTCATCTGGTGCCTTTAAACCATGACGACGCAGCGCTTGCATGGCACCAATTGCCATTTCATCTGATTCACAAAAAATGGCGGTCGGGCGATTAGGTCGAGCCAATAAATCATCCATTGCTCTAGATGCGGTGTGCATAGTGAAATCACCATGAATCTCACGAGAAGGTAGCCACTCCAAATCATTTTCTGCAAGAACTTGCATAAAACCTTTACGTCGATCTTGGGGAACAGAAAAGTTAAATGGGTCATCTGGGCGGCCAGACATTAGGCCAATTTTCTTATGACCCTGATTAACTAAGTGCTGCGTAGCGGTTCTCGCTCCTGCAACATCATCAATTTTGATGGATGCGCACTTTTCATGATCCATCCCAACCAGAGCAATTGGAATTCCAAGGGAAAGCATGGAATCGAACTCTTCTTCTGTAGGTGGAAGGGAAATAACAATCAATGCATCAACACGGCCCTTGAGCAGTTGGTGCTGAAAGAGTCGTTCACGACCCTTCATTTGGCTAAAGTTATAGAGGAGTAAATCCATTCCAGCTTCACGTAAAGCTTGTTCTGCACCGCTAATTACTTGGGAAAAGTACCAACGCGAAATGTAAGGTGCGACGACTCCAACAGAATTTGTACGTCCGCTTGATGTGCCCTGACGCTCAGCATGTAATGGATAATTCAACTTCTCAGCAGCTGCAATGATTTTTTCGCGAGTTTGTTGATTGACATGATGGAGTCCCCGAAGTGCCCGCGAGACAGTGGCGGTAGAGACACCTGCCTCTTCTGCAACCTCTTTAATGCCAGCCATCTCTTCACCTCCATCTCTTTGAACTCTGCAACAATTTCTGCAAGCGCGCCTGCAAGAACTGTAAAAGTACGGCAAAGCGGCTGCAATTAGCAATCCCTGCTGGTATTCAGGGGTAGATTACTGCTTATGAGCAACCAAATTGAAACCCAGATCGATGTATCCCTTACTGAGCGAAATCGCCTAACTGCTTTTTTCCGGATCATCCTTGTTGTCCCAGCTTTTATTTTCGTTTCTTCATTTTCACCAGCGACAGTATTCTCCGACGATGGCCTTGGCATTCTCGCCGGGTTGATGGCGCTACCCGCTGGTTTAGCAATAGTTGTTCGCCAGGTGTACCCAAGCTATGTGTTGGCTTTCAACGAAGCTTTGCTGTCGCTACAAACGCGTGTTGATGTTTACTTGGTTTTGCTTACCGATGAATACCCTTCAATTGAAGAGAATGACCTTGTCAGCGTCACTTTTCCAGAAGTTGATGCAAAGCAGCTCAACCGCTGGTTGCCATTGATTAAGTGGCTACTAGCAGTGCCTCTGTACATCGTTGGAATTGTTTACATAATTTACGCAGCCTTGTTAACACTGCTGGGATGGTTCAGTATTTTGTTTACCGGCAAGTATCCAGAAGTCTGCGCCGAAGGCGTTGTCGGAACTATTGCTTACTGGAACCGCGTCATTGGCTACGCCTTTTTGCTGGTAACAGACGAGTACCCAACTTTCTCTTTGTAATTCATGGTGGTTCACTCTGCGCAGAAGATGCGCCGAATAGTCGCTGAGGTTGCGCAGATTGATCCCAAATTTGCCGGCCTTATCGAACGTCGACCTTTGTGTACCCTTGGTCGAAACGAACCTTCAGAAACTCATTTTGAATCACTCGTTAGTTCGGTTATTTCTCAACAACTTGCAACCAAGGCAGCAGCCACGATTCATGAACGACTTGTAAAGCTGTGCAAAGGTTCCATAACGCCGCGCAAAGTAGTAAAGCTCAGTGATGAGCAACTGCGAGAAATCGGTGTTTCAGGGGCAAAAACCCGAACAATCAAAGGGATTGCATCTGCTGCACTTGATAAATCAATTCCGATTAACGAAATTGATCTGATCCATGATGATCAAGAAATATTTGATGCTTTAACTTCGATTTGGGGAGTTGGTCGCTGGACCGTTGAGATGTTCATGATGTTTCAACTTGGTCGACTTGATGTGTGGCCAACTGGTGATTTAGCGGTTCGTCGCGGTTGGGACATGATTCATAAAACAAAGGAAGAAACGACGGCAAAGTTGTTGGACGTTAAGGGAGAAAAGTTACGCCCCTATAGAAGTGTCTTTGCCTGGTACTGCTATCAAGCGGTGCATGAATCAAGAGGACTTGATTACTAGCGCTCTTCTAAAACCAAGGCAACAGAGTTAATGCACCAGCGCTCATCGGTAGGAACGGCATAGCCTTCACCTTTGAAAACATGTCCAAGGTGGGAGCCACATGCAGCGCAACGAACCTCAGTGCGAATGCGTGGGGCTAAGGAACGATCTTCCAAAAGCTCAACGGCGTCATTTTCTGTTGGCGCATAGAAGGATGGCCACCCGCATCCAGAATGAAACTTGGTTTCGCTTCTAAACAATTCAGCGCTACAGGCTTTGCACTTATAGACACCGATTGTTTCGGTTTCAGTGTATTCACCAGTGAAAGCAGTTTCAGTTGCTGCATTTCGCAAAACTGCATATGACAAAGGGTCTACGCGTTGGGCAAGCTCGGCTTCATCGATTTTTACGGGATACTCTTTTTCGCTCATAGTCAATGAACCGTTTCTGGGTATGGAACACCCGTGCTTGAATGGCAATCATAACCATTTGGATTTTTTAGTAAGTACTTCTGGTGGTACTCCTCGGCTAGATAGTACTCAACGCCTTCGGCACTTAAAATCTCAGTGCAAATTCTATCCATTCCGGCTTTTGTTAACTCCTCTTGATAAGTTTGGCAAGAAGCGAGCGCAACTTGCATCTGCTCATGAGTCGTCGTGAAAATTGCACTGCGATATTGGGTTCCAATATCACCACCTTGTTGATTTAAAGATGTTGGATCATGCATGGTCCAGAACTCTTGCAATAATCGAAGGTAGGAAATTTTGGTTGGGTCAAAGACAACTTTGACCATTTCAGCATGTCCTGTAACTCCGGTGCATACCTGCTCATATGTAGGGTTAGGGCGAATACCACCCATGTAACCAACACTTGTCTCTTGCACGCCATCTAATTGCCAGAAGCGTCGTTCTGCTCCCCAAAAACATCCTGTAGCAAAGTACGCTGTTGAATTCATGCGGGAATTGTTGCAGTATGCACACATTTTTGCACCCGCTGATAACCTTCATTCTGACCCAATGAGCCCCCGTAGCTCAGGGGATAGAGCACTGCCCTCCGGAGGCAGGTGCACAGGTTCGATTCCTGTCGGGGGCACTTGAGATAGATCACCCTAAATTTGGAAACTCATCGCCAATCATCCTTGTATAACCTCGCTACACATAGGACAATTAACTCCTTGCACGCACAACTGTGTGTATCACAACCTAACTCTTGAATTGAGTCTTACTTCCCTAAGGAGACATGCAATGGATTGGCGACATCAATCAGCCTGCCGTGATGAAGATCCAGAGCTTTTCTTTCCTGTAGGAAATACCGGTCCAGCACTAACCCAGATCGAAGAAGCCAAAAAGGTTTGTCAGCGCTGCATTGTTAAGGAGCCTTGCTTGGCTTGGGCTCTAGAAAGCGGACAGGACGCCGGAGTGTGGGGCGGATTATCGGAAGATGAACGTCGTGCGCTTAAGCGCCGTGCTGCACGTAATCGTGCGCGGTTAATGGAGCAACAAAACCAAATTTAAAGTGGGAAACGCAACTTGGCTTGTGTTCCCTTATCGGTTGATTCCAACTTAAGTTCACCCTGTAATTCATTTTCTGTCAGTGTTCGAACAATCTGTAGTCCCAAGTTAGCTGATGATGTTAAGTCAAAGTCTGCAGGTAGCCCAATTCCGTCATCTGAAATCGTTACTAACCCTTCGTTGCTATAGCGCTGCAGCTCGATTTTTAAATGCGTTCCAGATTGGGCCAGACCATGTTCCAGTGCATTATGAATTAGTTCAGTAACAACTAAGGACAACGGTGTTGCAACCCGTGATTCTAATAAACCAATTTCACCAATTCTTTCAATCTGCAGCTCCCCCATCCGTGGACTGAGCTCTAATGAATGGGTAACCAAAGCACTTAGGACCTCATCAAATGCAACGGTGGTCTTAGTGCTGTTAGACAAGGTTTCATGGACCAAAGCGATAGAAGCAATACGTCGGACTGCTTCTTCTAGCGCTGCAGCAGCTGCAGGGTCTTCAATTCGACGCGATTGTAAACGCAGTAGCGCCGAGACTGTTTGAAGATTGTTCTTCACGCGATGATGAATCTCGCGAATAGTGGCATCTTTAGTAACAAGTTCGCGATCACGTCGGCGTAACTCAGTCACGTTTTGCAGCAAAACAATTGCACCAATTTTGTCTGCTCCAACAATAAGTGGCAGAACCAACAAATCAATTGTTGCCCCTTGATTGTCAATTTCAACTCTTTGCAGAATTTTTCCATTTAAGCGCGAACGAATACCTTCTTCATGAGGATTTAATGTTGCGGTTACAACTTGTTCGGCAATCTCACCAAGATTTTTGCCCTCTAGATCACCGCGCCAACCCATGCGAGAAAATGCTGACTTTGCATTAGGGCTTGCAAAAGAGATCGCTGAATTGGCATCAAGGCGAATCAAGCCATCGCCAACACGAGGAACTGGTTCAAATAATGATCCAGAGTCCTTGTAAGGAAAATTACCTTGTGCAACCATTTCAAACAAGTGTTTGGCTAGCTCTCGATAATTACTTTCAAGCTTGCCAGATCCACGTGATTGCTCAACATTTCTATGACTAGAAATTACTGCGATCACTTGACCTTCGTAGGTGACTGGAATTGATTCCGACTTAATCAACAGCTCACCCAATTTTTCAGGGTCACTGGCTTTAATTATTTCATCACCCGAAAGTGCCTCATCAATAATTGGTTTAGACCCCCATAGGACTTCATCACCAATAACATCATTAACATAAACAGTTGATGTTGTAGTTGGGCGAATATGTCCAATTGCAATATGTCCTGTTGGCCACATGGTGATGTCTTTACGGATTGGAACCCACAATATTAAATCTGCAAATGAAAGATCTGAAAGGAGTTGCCAATTAGCAACAAGTGCCCGTAATCGCTCCGCTTGATCGATAGTAATTGTTGTACGAGCACCCAATAGCTTTTCAAATTGGAGCATTGTTACTTCCACTCCGCCAAATGAATCTCAATTTCTTGGGTGGCAAACCACACCAATTCATCGTCTCCCTGAAATGCAAGAAGGGCGCACTGTAGCTGGTCCCATGGCAATGAAGATTTCAGGGTGATTGAATCTTCATATTTTTCAGCAACTTGCTCATCAGTTACTTCAAAAGCCAACACAATTCCAGGAGCATTTTCTGAAAGTCGAAGCTCTAGTGCTTCCTCGCCAGCTGCAATCGAAAGTAAATACTCGAGCTCTTCTTCATCACAATCCAAATTCTCTGTTACAAAGCCTGGGGTTGGTGCAAATACTTCATCAGCATCAATGCTTTTTGTCAGCACAAAGGCTTCAAGATCCTTATGGCTAATGGGAAGGTATGCACGCATTCACCCATAGTAATAGATCTCATGTAGTGATTTCTCGGGCTAATTCAGCGATCGCTTTACGCAGATGTGAGCGCTCATTTGTCTCAACCATGGTGGCATGTTCATCTTCGGCCGCTTGAACTGTTCGGGCCTCAAGTTTCATGCTGCGTACACGCATCGGCTTGAGCGCAGTTGTGGCGGTGAGAAAACGTGCCAACTCTGCTTCTCCACGTTTACCAGAGGACTTCATGTTTTGGGTAAAACTTAATTGCGCTCTAATGGATGTCTGATGCAATAAATCTATAACCTGTACAAGTCGATGATGACCCAGAAAATCGGCTCGTGAAGTAATCATCAGTTCATCAGCTTGATCACAACACCAAGTTGTTACAGCAGAAGTCCATCGCCTATCGGTCAAGCGATTTGATAAGCCCGAAATCGAACCAATATCCAAAACCACAAAATCAAACTCATCCGTTGCTTTATTCATTAAGTCAGTTAAATCATCTGATGTGTCTTGAGTTACTTCCGAAAGTGAAAGATTGGAAGCTATCTTCTTCCAGTGTGAATCTTCAGTTAACTTTCTCATTGATAACAGAGGCGATAGCGACGGTGCTCGAAAATTTGCATCAATCAATAACGTGGATTTATCCAGCAAACTAAGTTCCATAGCGATGTTAAGTGCGATGAAAGTACAACCGGTGTAACTGCCTGCTGAACCAATCGCAATGACTTTTGAGGTTCGGGGTTTACGTTGGGTGATTGAACTTGTTCGGACTAACGGTGCACGTACAAATCCACGTACTAAGGAAACTAGGTCAGTAGAAACAGTCGGTAACGGGTTTAGGGTCCCAAAATCACCTTCTGCCACATTGGGCAATGAAAATCCAATTATCTGCCGCACAGTTCCATTTAATGAATCCATCAACTTTTTGTTTGCACCTGACAAATCTGTTCCAAAAATGAGCAAGGCATTGTGACTGATCTGAGGATTAGCTTGAAGGTACGTTTGAAGCGAAAGCCAATCTATTGCTCGAAAAACAACATTCCACCCTTGAGCAAATAGGGTTCCAGCGACAAATCCTTCAGCTTCGGGGTTTGCTATCGCGGTGATTACAGTGGGCATTTCAAGTTCAGACATGTGTACGCACCACTACCAATCGGCCTTGCGTCGTTGCACTTAACATTCGAAGAACTTGAGTTTCTTCAATAGCAACCGTGATCGATACATCTCCCCCTAACGAATTCTTGGAGTTGTCTAGGCCAATAAGGGTTACTCCACCAAGGATTAATATCGGATCGACCACTTCTTCTGTATCGCGTGAATCAAGTACCCAATACAGATCTACTGAATCACCAACAAATAACCCAGCTGCTAAGTCTCCTGAACGTAGATTTAATGGCACCGCACTGGTTTTCATTGATTCGCTAGAGCTATTTACATCTGCCATCGAAATGACCTCGCCAACCTGCATCTGGCGTGTTGCAACTAAACCTATAACTTGATCCGATTGCCGGATGTAATTGTCAGTACTTGCACCCAGATTTAGGTGATCGGTTGTTAGGTCCGAAGGAGCAATCACATGACCTGGTGTGATGGGCTGCGCAATGACCCAGTAGTCGTGACCTCTATTTGAATATGTTGAAATAAAGAATGCAGAAGCAAATGCAGCAACAATTAAAGTAATCGCCAGAGGCATACGCGCGCTATAGGAATCTTTTTTATTTTTCATAGGCTCACCCAACGGGCATCAGTGACATCTGGCTGGACTTGTCCACAGTCAGCCAAAAGTATGAGAAATTCAAATACTAAAGCGTGAGTTTTTCGCTTTTGAAACAGGTAAATGTATGTCCATGACAACCCAACCTGATTTTGACCACATGCCAACTTTTACAGTTACTGATTTAACCCCGGTTTCCAGTGATCCTTATGAAGATTTTCTTCATCCGGTCCTAGAAATGTTCCGACCCGCTACATCTGTAGCTGTAGTAAAGAAGCCTCGGCTTTATTTAGTTCCCAGCACTTTCGGTGAAGAGTTTGATGAAGAGTTTGCACCACAGCCAACTTCGGCTACGACCTTGCCAGAGATTGCTCCGTTAATACATCAATTCATTCATAATGCGCTTGAAATTTGGGCAGGTCGGCGATCTTCTCAACAACTTCAATTGTCATGTCATTACACGATATTTGCACAACTGCAGCGCGCTACTGGTTCCTTAACTGAGATAGGCAGAGTTCGCAAAACAAGAATTACAGAGCCGCTGGATGGTGTTTGTGAAGCAACGGTCACCGTGCGATTTGGAGATCGCTTACGTGTGGTTGCAATCAGATTTGAAGGGTTAGACGGACGATGGTTATGCACCTGTCTAACACTTATTTAATTTTAAGCTGCGCCTCCGTGGCAACGCTTAAATTTCTTTCCTGATCCACAAGGGCATGGTGCATTTCGAGAAACTTCACCAGTTGTACGAACACCTGATTCATCTGCTGCTGTGTACTGCAAACCAGTCTGAGGCAATTGCTTTGACTCTAGTCCTGGAGCTACAACTTGATTGCTCGCACTCTCGACCGATACTTCAATGTTGAACACAAAGCCTGCAATCTCTTCCTTTACGCCATCCATCATGGCAGCAAATAGATCAAAGCCTTCTTTTTGATACTCAACTAGTGGATCGCGCTGGGCCATCGCACGAAGACCGATTCCTTCTTGCAAATAATCCATTTCGTAGAGATGTTCGCGCCACTTACGATCTAACACTGATAGCAAAACTTTGCGCTCTAGTTCGCGCATTACCTCATCACCCAAAGCTTCTTCTCGGCGCGCATATGCCGCTTCGCAATCTTCGAGAACCTGTGCGGTGATGAAATCAGCATCTAGACCTTCGCGTGAGCCCGCTCTTGCTTCTAGTTCTTGGATAGTAAATGAAATTGGGTAGATCGTTTTGAGCGCAGTAAACAGCGTCTCAAGATCCCAATCTTCTGCATAACCTTCAGCGGTTGCAGCTGCAATGTAGGCAGACAAAGTGTCTGAAACAAATACCGCTACTTGCTCCTTGATATCTGCGCCTTCTAGAACCATACGACGTTCACCATAAATGACCGTGCGTTGGCGGTTCATGACATCGTCATATTTCAAAACATTCTTACGCATTTCAAAGTTCTGCGCCTCAACCTGAGTTTGTGCAGATTTGATGGCGTTTGACACCATCTTGGATTCGATTGGTGCGTCATCAGGCAAACCAGCAGCGGTTAAGAAGCGCTCAACAATTCCTGAATTAAATCGGCGCATCAAATCATCTTGTAATGAGAGATAGAAACGTGACTCACCTGGATCGCCCTGGCGACCTGAGCGACCTCGAAGCTGATTATCGATTCGACGCGATTCGTGACGCTCAGTTCCCAGTACATAGAGTCCGCCAAGTCCAACAACTTCTTCATGTCCCTTTTCAACTGCTGACTTTTGTCGTGCAATCTCTGCTGGCCACTCCTTTTCATACTCTTCGGCATTATCTACCGGAGAAATTCCGCGGCGCTGTAATTCAAAATCTGCCATGAACTCTGGGTTTCCACCCAACATGATGTCCGTACCGCGACCTGCCATATTTGTAGCAACGGTCACCGCGCCTTTAACACCTGCACGAGCGATGATTGCTGCTTCGCGTTCGTGATGCTTTGCATTAAGAACTTCGTGAGGAACTCCAGCTTTTCGAAGAAATGCTGATAGCTCTTCAGACTTTTCAACGCTTACAGTTCCAACCAGCACTGGTTGACCCTTGCGGTAGCGCTCAACGATATCTGCAGTTACTGCGGCAAACTTCCCAACTTCAGTTTTGTACACCAAATCTGGTGAATCAATTCGCTGTGATGGTCGGTTGGTTGGAATTGGAACTACACCGAGCTTATAAATTTGCTGGAATTCTGAAGCTTCTGTGGTTGCAGTACCTGTCATACCTGACAATTTGTCATACAAACGGAAGTAGTTTTGCAGCGTAATAGTTGCAAGAGTCTGGTTTTCATCCTTAATTTCAATGCGCTCTTTAGCTTCTAGTGCTTGGTGTAAGCCTTCGCTGTAGCGACGGCCTGCAAGCATGCGACCTGTGTGCTCATCAACAATTAGAAGTTCGCCATTCATTACTACATAATCTTTGTCGCGCTTAAACAACTCTTTGGCACGGATTGCGTTGTTTAGGTATCCAATCATTGGAGTATTGGCGGCTTCGTATAGGTTTCCGATCTGCAATAGCTCTTCGACCTTAGTGACGCCATCTTCAAGAATTCCTGAAGTCTTTTTCTTTTCATCTACTTCGTAGTGAACATCGCGTTGAAGTTTTTGTACAAGATTGGCGAATTCGACATACCACTTGGTGGCTTTATCTGCTGGTCCACTAATAATCAAAGGTGTACGAGCTTCGTCGATCAGAATCGAGTCAACTTCATCGACTACTGCAAAAAAGTGATCACGCTGTACGCATTCATCGAGTGACCAAGCCATATTGTCACGCAAGTAATCAAAACCAAATTCGTTATTTGTTCCATAAGTAATGTCTGCTGAATATGCTTCACGACGTTCAGCAGGTGTCATATTGGCAAGAATCACGCCAACCTTTAAACCTAAGAAACGGTGAACTCGACCCATCCATTCGCTGTCGCGTTCTGCTAAATAATCATTTGTTGTAACAACGTGCACACCACGTCCAGCAAGTGCGTTCAAATATGAAGGAAGTGTTGCAACTAAGGTCTTACCTTCACCAGTGCGCATTTCGGCAATATTGCCTCTGTGCATCGCTGCACCACCCATGATCTGAACGTCATAGTGACGCTGACCTAGAGTACGTCGACCTGCTTCGCGAACAACTGCAAAAGCTTCGGGCAAAAGATCATCAAGTGATTCACCATTTGCATAACGACTTTGGAACAAAGGTGTCTGCTCGCGTAGCTCAGCGTCTGACATCGCCGAAAAGCGAGCTTCCTGAGCATTGACCAAGGCAACGATCTTGGTGAGATCGCGAAGGATGCGTCCTTCGCCTGCACGCAAAATCTTGTCTACAAACGCTGGCATTGACCTCGCCTTT
>Ga0208596_1000122_pt1 | contig 25355 bp, 23 predicted proteins | sample LakMenEpi12Jul11_FD_150686 | JGI IMG/M metagenome (GOLD analysis project Ga0208596, IMG submission 150686) | Freshwater microbial communities from Lake Mendota, WI - 12JUL2011 deep hole epilimnion (SPAdes) | ecosystem: Environmental > Aquatic > Freshwater > Lake > Epilimnion/Euphotic zone ...
CTATTGAGAATAGAGTCATTAATTGATCAAATTTGGTATCACCAATACCAATGCACAACTTGGACACAATCCTCAAAATCTTAACATTCAACACTTCTGATTATATATTAAATAATTAACCTATGTTAGTATTCTATTTGATTGCGGAAATTAAAACTTTTTTTCCCTCCGCATAGCACCAAAAGGCAATAACTCTTCCCAAAAATATAGCATCTTCAACAAAAGATAATTGGACTCCCCAGCTACGCAGAGATTTTCTGGTATGTATAAGATATTTCAACAATTCAAATAACTTTGATGAACGTCCTCCACTTAAAAAATAAGTTGTATTAAAAGGCAATATAGTGAAACGCTCACCACCCGCAAATACAATTCTTAGCCAATACTCGTAATCCATAGCCTGTTTCATATCGACTCTAAAAAGTCCATGCTTGTCAAAAATATCTCTGACTAAAAATGTCGATTGATGAGGAATAAAATTCTTTTTGATTAATTTTTTGTAATCGTTTAATGGTCTATATACATGAGTTGCAATTTTATTTTCATTGACAACAATTGAACCAGCTACTGCCCATCTCCAAGGTAATTTGATATATGTTTGTACAACTTGATCTAGAACATTTTTATCAATAAAACTATCACCTGCATGCAAATGAATGATAATATCACCGCTAGAGTTTAAAACGCCTTTATTCATTGCATCGGCAATACCATCATCAGATTCAGATATTACTTTAATTGTCCGAAGTGGGAAATTACTAGCAATTTTATTTACAATTTGTAAGGTTTCATCTGTTGATTCTCCGTCTACAATCACATATTCTATATTTCGATATGTTTGCTGAAGCACACTCATCATTGTTACCTCAATTTGAGGTTCAGCATTTCTACAAATAGTAACAATGGTAACACAAATAGACTCAAAATAATTACTCATATTTAAAGTTCCTCTAGGTTTTAATTAGATCTGGTTGAAAAAGTGATAAAATGCAATATCAGGATGAATTAGTTATTCAATGAAGATGCAACCATGATTTTTTGTTGTTTGTAATTAGGGCTTGCTGAATAAAGATAAAACCGTTTATTAATAAGGTTTTCGCGGATTTTCAGAACAAAAAAGTGCAAAGTTTTGGCTTATGGGGTCTCAAAACAGGTGCATTTTTCCTTGTCGGATATGGGAAATTGAGTATATCTAGATAGCTGAAACTGTTCTCTATTCCCTGTTAAGAGCAAAATTATGTTCTAATTCAAAAGCAAGCATTGAGGTAATTAAAGACGTTTTTAATACACCTACAAAAGTGAAATTATCTATTATAAAAATTAAAGATATTATTAGCAATGGCTCTAATAAATTATTGTATTTACACTGGCTATTTATGGACTTAAGCCTCTGAATATTAACAATTGAAGCATGAAGGAATCTGCTTATCAAAAATACTAAACTAATACTACCTAAAACACCCCATTTATGGATGAGTACAGGAGGAGTCCAATTGAAAATAAATTTCACGGGTGAAGCTAAAGAATCTTCCGTTGTTTCACCTAGAGACGTACCGATAGAATAAATATCGTTTGCTTGAACAGGAATATACTCAAACCACGTACTACCAAGTCCTTTGCCTATTATCCCAGGAATGTTTTCATTAAAATTTAACACAGCATTTTCCATCTGAATTTTTCTTGTTATTGCTCCGTCCGTTTTAGCTTCCAGAATATCAATATTGAAAGGATTATTAATCATAAAAACAGATGTAATATTAGTCAATGTTACTAATAACAAAATAGTGAGAAAACGCTGAACAAAATTGATTCTTAATTTTACTATAAAAATACATGGAAATATTAACATCATTGAGTTAAATATATATCCTAGGGATAATCGGTTTATGCTATTCATTATCTCTAGTAGTATTAACGTAGAGAACAACATTTTGTGAAATTTGTTTTTGCTATAAATATTGGAAATAATAGCCACTGATAACGGTACTAATGTTGGAATGGTTGGTAAACCCAAAAAACTGGGGTATTCTGATGTGCCAAAAATGCTAACAATTATAAAATCAATCATGCTAGACAAAGCAGAGAAAGTGAATATATTTCTATAACTAAACCATTGTCGCAACTGCTCATTATTACAAATATGCAAAAATAAGTATGGTATAGTTAGAAAAATAACAGCTTTCACATCATATAAAAAAGTCTTCCAATTTGGAAATACGAAAAGATTATATAAAACTCCAATCAACAAATAAACAATTGCTAAATAACATAATGCTAAGTAAGGAGAAAATAAAAATGTCGCTTTTCTCCTCAGATATATAAAATATCTGCGTATAAATACATTTAATGTAATTAAGATTATATCTATATCAGCTAAAGTTAAAGGTCCAATCTTATATAACCATACCGTCCACCAAGCTAATGAACGATCAAGAGCTATTGAAGTTTGTAAGGAAGACTCTACTGAAAGTAACAATATTACCAATGAAATACAAAATATTTTATTCATAAGGACTTTTTTCTTAGGGAAGCACACATAGATTAGTATTATGGTCAGAAGATCAGCATGATTACTTACTAGCTTTCAATTTTAAACCATCCTCTTAAGGGGTAAATAATCTTTTGTTTATAAATATTTAAGTACCAGCAAATTAGAATTATCATTTGAATTGTAGAAATAATCAGTATAAACTCAATTTGAGAAATTAATAATACAGTTAATATGTAAACCAAATTAATGGAAATATTAAAGATTTTAGCCATAAAAATTCAGACAACTTTCACAGTTTCAGTCCGAAGAAAATCATCAGCCAAGTCAGAATAAACCCAACATTGCCCATCATAGCCCCCAACAGAAGTGTTGGATGTTAAGATTTTGAGGATTGTCTCCAAGTTGTGCAAAAGTACTTTTCTGATTTCCACAATAATATTTACTTTATTAAAGTGTATACTAATTGTGTTTGTTCTGCACAGGTATCCCAAGAAAAATATTTTACTCTTTCTTCACCTTTGATTCTAAGTTCTTTCGTCCTTTCGTCCTGCTCTTTTTTTAAAGATGTCTATTACACTAATGTATTTTTCCACGTATGCAAAATACTAGGAAAACTTTCCACCATCCTCAGTTGTTCAGTTTTTAGTTTACCTGGCGTTACATTTGCCTTCCGTAACTCATCGTCATCTAATAATTTTAAGATCAAGTCAGCCATTTGTTCTATATTTAAGGGATCAAAAACAAACCTAGCATCATCAATAGCTTCAGGAAGAGAAGTTCAATGGAATTAGTCAGTTGAAGAGGAATAGGAGATGAAATCCCCATTCCATGCGGACAAAAAAGACGCAAATACGTCTATCACGATTTAATTGTTTAGTGCCGAATTAATTATTCTGTGGAGTTCTCTTAGATTGGAAAATGTAGTTATAGAGATTCAATATATTGATAAATACTTTCTAGCCTGTATTTCTAAAGTAAAGTTCTGCTCAACTTTTTCACGACTATTAATGCCTAAATTCCTTAATCTTTCCTCATCCTCCAATACCCATACAATTCCTCTTGCTAAGTCATCTATATCAAAAGGTTTGGACAAGTAGCCATTTTGTTGATGATCTATCATGTCAGGCATACCGCCAATATCAAAAGCTACGCAAGGAGTACCGCAAGCTAAGGACTCCATAACTGTATTCGGTAAATTATCTTGCACAGAAGGAGCAAGAAATATATCCGCCGCTGCATAAACTAAGGAGAGGGAAATATCATCATTTAATCTACCTAAATAATGTGATTTAAAGCCAAGTTCAGTAGGGTTTTTAGGTTGAGAAGATCCAAATAAGTAGGTGAACAGGAAAATTTAAAGGTATGTAACGGTATGTAAAGTTGTCTCAATGCGATATTCTGATTGAGTTTCAGCCATTTTACAAAACGCAAGACCCCTCATTTTTATTTTGTTCACCTACTTACAACCAATTCTACTTGCTCTCCCCATCCAGATTGACTGAGATTTTGTAAAGCTGATTGTAGAAAATTAAAACCTTTTCTGGGATCGCTCGTTGCACTCATAGCTCCAAATAGAATCAGTTGCTTATCTTCAGGTAAACCGAGAATAGACCGTGCTAAAGATTTTTCAATTGGTTTATACTGTTTCGTATCCAGTCCGTTAGGAATAACCTCAATTCTGACATTTTTTAGTAAGGAACTAGAAGCTGCACATTTAGCCAGCCAATGACTTGGAGTAACTATAGTTAAATTTAAGTTTTGCCATGCTCTTGCTTTGCGCTTCCAAATCCAGCGTGATAAGTCTGTTTCTTTATGGCTGTGCAGTTGGGGGCAATTACCACAAGAGGTTGTATAGTTCGTACAATCTACATTGTAATGACATCCCCCTGTAAATGCCCACATATCATGGAGAGTCCAAACTATGGGTTTTTTGAACTTAGCGATAGTTCCTATTTTTAAATAGCCACCATTAATCCAGTGTAAATTAATTACATCAGGATTGATTTGAGCTACTTTTTCAGTTAGTTGATCAGGTAGCCATTGAACGGAATAGGTTGAGCGATCGCGCTAGTGGTCTGTCAAGCTTAAAATTGTCTGTATCCAATTTTGGGAATCTTTGATTTAGGAACCGATTAAACACAAAAACAAAATTGACAGACCACTAGGGGTAAATTTGTAATTGTAGACTATCGAGAGTGAGTTATAATACCACCACTTACTCCGACTAAGAAAAATAAAAGAATAAACGTTAATAAAATACAGGTATGTATCCTCTTATGCCATACATACCTGCTACCATAACAAGTTATAAACTCTTATTTGTTATGGGTATTTTAGAAGCTATATAATTATAGTTTTTTCTAATTATTCCTAATTCGTTTTCAGAAATATTTATCAAATTTCCTAATTCATTGAACTGGTAAATAAAGAAGCCAGATGATATAATTTCCGATAAAATATCTCTAACTGAATATCCGAAATTCAATGCGGTTGAGTCAGATGCTTCAAATAAAATCACTATTTCTTTTTGAGACTCTAGTAGGATTTTTGCACCATCAAGAACTTGTTTTTCTGCGCCCTCCACATCAATTTTTAGAAAATTAACTTTCTTCACACTTAACTCATCTACGACATCATCAAGAGTAGTTACCTCTATTTTTTGCCATTCTTGTATTTTCTGTAATGGATGGTTAGTTTTTAAAAGGGAATTCATTGCTCCATCAACCGATATAGCAAAGTTTGTCTTACCTTTAATATTACTGACCGCACTTTCTATTACAGTCACATTAGTAAGGTTATTAATTGCTATATTATGGTGTAGTAATTTTAATTCACGTTCCCCTGGCTCAAAACTATATACGTGACCATTTTCTCCTACAAGCTTGGCTGCAATAATTGTGTAAAGACCACCATTCGCACCGACATCAAAGAAAATGTCACCTGGTTTAAGTATCTGACGTATAAATTCAATCTCTTCTAGTTCAAACACTCCCGAAAATAGTAAGCGTCCAACAACATTTTTTAATGGGTAATCGAAGCGAGAGCCATCATTTAGAAAAAAGCTAAAAACTGGATCTTTTATAAATAAACATTGTATGTACCATAAAAAATGAAATCTGAAGCGTCGCATACTTTTATTATAAATCTGTTGAAATTTCAGCATTTTTTAGAACCCCTTAAACTTAAACTATTGATGTGAACTTTGTTTTTTGACCAGCAATAAACCAAACACTTAAAATTAATGTTTGTAAAATTAACATGGATATTCTTACAGGGAGTTGAATAGGTAAAATCGTGTTCATAACTATCGCTAATATAAACCATAATAATGGTATTTGCAACCATTTTATCCATTCCTTGAAGGGGATATGTAATTGCCTCATACTGACGACAGTTAACAATCCAACTAACAGATATCCACTATTACCAAGTGCTGCTCCCGCCAAACCAAATTTAGTTGAACCAACAGCTATTAGTAATAACGATAAAACACTGCTAATAATTTGAATGTACATACATTTATCTGCTGCATTTAAAGAAAGTAAAACATAATATCCCACTCCATTTATGGAATAAATAGAATAAATAAAGATTATAATACAGAACGGCACTATGTATTGTTTAGAAAGTATGCCAGTAATAAATGAATGTAAAATTTCGTCTGCAAATGTGAACAATCCAGCACCAATTACTAATGCAATAAAGCTATTGATTTGAAAAGCTTGCTTAACTTGACTTTGTAATTCATGTTGATTTATGTTTTGCTTTGCGGATAGATTACTTAATCTTGGCACTAATGGCTGTACAGCTAATGCAGAAAGAGAATTTATTTGTGTTGTAATATCAGTCATCACTGAATAAATACCTAATATCTGAGTACCTAGCAAACTTCCTACAATTAAACGATCAGCCCTTGCAAAAAGTGCACCTCCCAAAGAACTCAACCATACCATTCCACTATACCGACCCACGGCAAGTACCTTATATTTATTCAATATCAAGCGTAGACTTACATTCTTAAGTAGCGATTTTACAGCCCAAATATGACTTAATAGAACTACAATACTGACAACAAATTGCCACTGCATCAATGCTACTGTCCGTCCCCCTTTCCAAGCAACAAAAAGCATTCCTGCTGCAATGAGAGCGTACTGGAGTGTATTCAAGAAACTAATTATATCATAATGCTGATATGCTTGCTCCACACCAACCAAAACCTGTTGAAGTAATCGCGCCCACACTACCAATCCACCAATTTTCAAAGCGTTGACAGCAGCCAAGTGTTGTATATTGTCTAACTTCGTAAATAAATTAACAATACTTTCCGCACCAAAAAAAAGGGCGATTGCTGCAAAAGTAGCCAATCCCAGCATAGCACCAACGGTTACGGTTAACGTTTGCGATAACTCATCAGCATCTTCCTTTCCTAAATCTTGGGAAACAAACACAGTGGTTGAAGTCGCAAGACCAGCCTCAGCTAAAGTCACAATTGTTATTACGCTAGAAACCAGTGTCCACAAGCCATATTCCCCAACGCCAATCAAACGAATCAGCAAGGGAATTGTCAATACAGACAATCCAACTCGGATAATTCCACCAGCGACATTATAGTATCCATTCTTGAAAAAGTGCTTATTCACTTAAAGTATTACCATAATTACAAAGTTATAATTCTTACTAGACTCATCATCGAGTTAGTAAGACTCTTATCTTGTCCAATGTATTGCTTAGTTAAGCCATTTTCAACCAGCCAAATACATCATCAACAGTTAATTTTAAATCTACTCCTGCCAATACAGGCAGAATATCGGTTTTCTCCATCAGTATTGGTTGGCGATCGCACAAAAATACTAGAATACTTAAATCATCAGGATCAAGAAACCATCCTAATTTACACCCATGCTCTTAGAGAACACCAAAAAACAACTTACCCAATTTTGTGGGATAGGCATCCTGCCTGTCCTTGATGGTAACAGGCAAGATGCCTGCACCACAAGGAATTTTTGGGTATTTTTTTAATTGGAAGTCTCTAAGACTATTATCTTATCCAATGTATTGCTTAGTTAAGCCATTCTCAACCAGCCAAATACATCATCAACAGTTAATTTTAACTCTATTCCTGCCAATACAGGCAGAATATCGGTTTTTTTCCATTAGTATTGGTTGGCGATCGCACAAAAATACTAGAATACTTAAATCATCAGGATCAAGAAACCATCCTAATTTACACCCATGCTCTTAGAGAAAACCAAAAAACAACTTACCCAATTTTGTGGGATAGGCATCCTGCCTGTCCTTGATGGTTAACAGGCAAGATGCCTGCACCACAAGGAATTTTTGGGTATTTTTTTAATTGGAAGTCCCTAAGAGAACTCCACAAAAAAGATGAACTGCTTGTATTATTAGCAGGCAAGATGCCTGCACCACAAGAAATTTTGGGATATTTTTTTATTGGAAGTCTCTAAGACTCTTATCTTATCCAATGTATTGCTTAGTTAAGGAATGTGAATTAAATAAGGTGCAAAAGTAGGGTGTGTTAGCGACAGCGTAACGCACCATTCCAGGTTACATCAGAATTGCAGGTTATTAAATTTGCGTTCCTAAGCCATTTTCAACCAGCCAAATACATTATCAACAGTTAATTTTAAATCTACTCCTGCCAATGCAGGCAGAATATCGGTTTTCTCCATCAGTATTGGTTGGCGATATAAATTCGCAATAATCCCCCTCAGTCTATCAATTGATTTAAGAAATGACAACTTTTTCTTGAAATTTAATTTACTTAGCATGAGCCAACTTTCATTTTAGGCATATTTCCTGGCATAAATAACTAACTTTGTCCAAAAACATAGTTAAGTCCGGCAAATAATTTATCTAAATTAGATATACTATACTCTTGGATATTTTTAATAAAATCCTGTTCTCGTAGTTGTCCAAATTCCCATATTTTACCATTAGAAACAATACCATATAATAATTGTTCCGGTTGATTATTTAGCTTCTGAGCGGCAATTAATTCGGCTAAACATTGTCCCCAACCTTCCTCAAAGTTGTCTTTTTTAGCTTTTACTAATATTAAATAAGGAGACTCAAAAACAATTTTACCTCTAGGTGATCTTTTAGCAACAATATAATCAGGGATACCTGATAGTCTTTCATCAAAATTTAATGGCTGATGACTCCATATTAATAACTCATCTTTATACTTTTGCCAAATTTCAATTAAAATAGGAAAAATAACTCCTTCACAAATGGCATACTCTGAGTTAAATACAACTCCTTCCCGTAAAACCAATTCAAAACGATTACGAAAGTAATCATCAATCTCTAAGGGATTTTCTTGGATGAAATTCTCTTCTTGATAAGTTAAAGGAAAGTCCCCTAAGACTTGGGCAATATTTTTGTACTGATTATAAGACATGATTTTGCTCTTTGGGGAGTATGGTTTGTATGCCGGGTTATTTCATTCTAGATTTTGCCAATGGTGATTTTAGAGAAATTCTTGATAGTTTTTTCGATTCTACTAGAGTTCATGGGGATTTATTCCCTTTGCCCGTAATTGTGCCAGCAACTTCTCCATTCTCTGTTGTTCTTGTGCTAGTAATAATTCTGCTCCCTCTGCTCTTTGTAGAGCTTCCTGAGCTTGCTGTTGTGCCTCCTTGGCTTGCTGTTGTGCTTCCTGAGCTTGCTGTTGTGCTTCCTGAGCCAGTTCATGCTCCGTAGGTAAAAGAACCCCATCCAAAGTTGCCCACCGACACCAAACAGTATCGGCATAGCCAAACACCCCCGACCACTGCACTAAGGCTAACCCTAACTGCTTACTAACCAGTCTATTTTGGTCATCGGGAATTATCGGTTCATAACCATCACTGCCCATACTAAACCCAGCAAAATCACTAGGGTTAAAGGGATCAAACCAGAAATACTCTGGTACTCGCAGCCGTTTTTGGTAAATTTCCTTTTTCTCTGTTTTATCCCGCGACGCGGTGCTTGAAGACAGTAACTCTACTACTACATCTGGACTTTTACCCTCTTCCCAAGTTACCCAGCATTTACGCTCACCTTTGGGAACATCTAACACGGCAAACATATCTGGACCGCGAAAATCATGATTTTTTAATTGATGGGGGCTAAAATAAACAAACATATTTCCGCCCACAAAGGCATCTCGTTCGCGTAGCCAATATGACAAAGGATCAACTAGTAAATCCATTTGCAGTTTATGGCGGTAAGTCTCCATGGGAATCCCATCATCGTAGAGTAATTCGTCTTGTGTCGGCGGCTTAACAAAATCTGGTGATAAACTATCTATCTGTGTATTTAGTTTAGGCAATGTTGATTCAGTCATAGTATCCTGCGATGGCATCCCCATAAGGACTAATTTAACATTGGTGGCGAGGAGATAACTTCTCTAAGGTATTGCTTGATTAAGCCATTCTCAACCAGCCAAATACATCATCAACAGTTAATTTTAACTCTACTCCCGCCAATACAGGCAGAATGTCAGTTTTTTCCATGAGTATTGGTTGGCGATCGCACAAAAATACTAGAATACTTAAATCATCAGGATCAAGAAACCATCCTAATTTACATCCATGCTCTATACAATACAAAATATTGCCAATCACTTTATTTGATTTCTGTTCAGGAGACAGAATCTCAACTACCCAATCGGGGGCTAGTTCAAATCTATCTGGGACTTCTCCACTACTAAGGAAAGGAATATGTTCCCATGTAAAAACTGCTATATCAGGAACAATTGAGCGATTACCAAAGCTACACCTAAGTTCAGGGAAAGCATAGGCAATTTTTTCAGATTCACTCACCAAATTAATTTCGCTGCTAAGTTTCCCTTGCAGTCGGCTGTGTCTTCCTTTCGGCATAGGTTTTTGAATAATTTCTCTACCCAAGAACTCTGATGCTGGCTTTGTTTCCGGTAGCATCAGAAACTCCTGCAATGTGAGAGATTTTATGGTGCTGATGGTCATAAAGGATGATTATTGTAGCCCTCAGTCGACATCGTTTTAATAACTATACCATAATTTAGACATAGCTTTCCCCTACTCCGGCCTCCCCAGTTACGAGCAGGTTGCGAGGGAGGAACTGAGATCAAAAGACCATCAAAGCTCAACTCCTAAAACACAGATAATTTAATTAATCTTGTCAGAGGTCAGTATAAGAAGTTACACTCGATCACGAAATCCTTACCGCACACTAGCCTCCGCGTGCTGCTTATTCCGCTCTCCTTCGTCCCCGTAATAACCACTAGAATAGTAATATCCACCATAACCGCTTTCCTTGACAATACCATTCACCACCATGCCTAAAATAGGTAATTTAGCCTGAGTGAGTAATGACTTCGCCGCATTTACCGCTGAATACTCCACCTTTCCAGGACGGACAACCAGCAATAACCCATCTACATACTTACCAACAATCAGAGGATCAGTAACAGCCGTCAACGGAGGCGTGTCAATAATTACAAAGTCATAATCCTTACTAGCTTCTTCAACCAAGTCAGCCATGCACTGGGAATCCAACAGTGTCACCGGGTTAGGAGGAATTTTTCCTGCTGGTAACATCTTCACCAGGGGGGATACTTCCTGAACCGCATTTTTTAACTGCGTCTGACCGGCTAAGATATTGCTTAACCCCAGCAAATTGTGTATTTCCCAAACCCGGTGCTGACGAGGACGACGCATATCCGCATCCACTAACAATACTCGTTTTCCTACATAAGCTCCTGCTAGAGCTAAATTTGCTGCTACAAAAGACTTACCTTCTCCAGGGGTTGCACTAGTTACCAAAATTACCCGCAATTTCTTGTCAGAGACGGTGAACCCCAGGTTAGTCTGGAGCATTTCAAAAGACGTACTAACTGGTGAATAGGGGTCATCCAACAATGGTAACTCTTGCCGACCTTCCTGCGGATTTTTCGGATTCTTTTCCCCATGTTGAGGAATTGTCCCCAGTAAAGGAAAGCCCAACAGCCGATTGGCCTCTTCAATATTTTTGAGGGATTGATTCATGGATTCCAACAGTAGCGCCGTGCCCGCGCCTAAAAGCACCCCTAAAAATCCGCCCAGTGCTAAGTTGAGGGGAATCTTAGGAGAGACGGGAAGTTCAGGAACTAAAGCCTCGGAAATTACCCGGGAATTACCTACGTTCTGATTCTCTAATACTTGAACTAACTGGTACTGCTTCAGAAATTCTTGGTAGGTGATTTGTGCGACAGTTAACTGTCTCTGTAGCTGTAGCTGTTGTTGTTCCAGTCGAGGTAAGCTATCTAAACGTCTTCTGTTAAATATAAATACCCTTTGCAATTCCTCAACTTGTTTTGTTAATGCTAACCTTTCTACCTCCGATTTGACAAGGTCTTGAGTTAATGTTTGTTTCAGTTCTCCTATTTGCAAATTCTGTTGAGATAGTGACTCAAAATTACCAACGGTCTGGCCGACTCGTTCTTCTAGTAATTTTTTCAGAGATGCCTCTTTCATGACTAAATCCACAACTTTTGGATTATCATCAGTATATAGTGTTCGCGCTACTGCTAGTTCCGATTGCGTTTTTTGGTATTCTGTGAGAACCTGTTGTACACCACGGGATTGACTTAATGTACTCAAATCTACTGCCTGTTGTCTATCCAGTTTCATTTCATTCTGTAAGGCTACGGAACGAGTCAAGGCCGCCGCTAATTGCCCTTGGCTTTGGGTAATTGCTTCATTCAGCCTTCCTAGAGATTCCAGACCAGTTTTCGCTTCTACATCTAAAGCTACTACTCGGTTATTTTCTTTAAACCTCCGCAGGTTCATTTCTGCTTTGGTAACTCGGCTTTCAACCTCTGGTAATTGCTTGGATAAAAATTCTCGCGCTGATGTAGCTTCTCTACGGTTAGTGCGAACATTACTCTCTAAGTAATATTTCATCAAGGAATTCACCACATTTGCTGCTTCCTGGGGATTTGTGCTTTTATACGAAAGCTGCATTACATCTGTTCCTCGGACAGTCTTCAACTTCAGTTTTTTGAGAAAAACTCCCAAGGAAAGTTGTTTGCCTTGATCATCTGTCAACTTTAGTGTGGTAATAGTTTTTATAACGATAGGGTAAGAGCGGATGATCTCAGATTCCGTGTCTACTGGGTTGCTAAGGTTTGTCAGTGCACCCAATTCTCCCATCTGTTGGGAGAGACCTGAGAGTGATGAAGCCCCACTTTTTTTAGTAAAAACCAATTTCCCTTCCGATTCATATACTGGTTTTGTCAAATAAGTGACCAGGGCTGTAGCTCCAAAGACGGAGGCAAAAACAATTGATGCTACCAGCCAACGTCTTTTGAATATCAGCCAGTATTGTTGGATATCAACAGAGGAATCTTGGGTTTCTTGGTTAATGGACATAAATTAATTTAATTTCAGAAAATACCCTAAGTATAGAAATTAGGCAGTGTAAAAATTATAGATCATTTGTCCGAACAAAAACTAGTCATCAGTGGTTTTTGGCATTTAATTTTTTCCCAAGCGAGAAAACTGGAGATGATATTATCTAGATTATTATACTTAGGTTGCCAATTCAATACCTGCTTAATTTTTTCTGTAGCAGCAGTCACACAGGCTGGATCTCCCGGACGACGCGGTACTTCGATGACTGGAAAATCTACCCCAGAAATCGCCTTAACCCTTTCTACAACTTGTCTGACACTATAACCTTGTCCATAACCACAGTTGAAAATTTGACTTTCTCCATCCTGTTCTAGATAGCGTAACCCATCAACATGGGCTGTGGCTAGGTCTTCGACATGGATATAATCTCGAATTCCTGTACCATCTGGGGTGGGAAAATCAGTGCCAAATATCTTAAATTCTGATTGGCGTTTCAGGGCAGTATTACAGGCATTGGCAATCAGATGAGTTGCATTCCTGGAGTTTTGTCCGATTCTACCACCGGGGTCTGCTCCCGCAACGTTGAAATAGCGGAGAATTACATATCGCAACTGAGATGCTATTCCATGATCTTGAATCATCCATTCACTCATTAGTTTAGAGCGCCCGTAGGGGTTAATCGGTAATGTGGGAGTAAACTCTGTGACAGGATTTTCTTCAGGTTCGCCGTAAACTGCGGCTGTACTAGAAAAGATCAATTTGTCAACACCCATGATACTACAGCACTGGAGTAAATTCAAAGTATTCCGGGTGTTATTGGTGTAGTAATCTAGGGGATGGGCAACGGATTCTGGTACAATTAGACTGGCGGCAAAGTGCAAGACTGCACTAAATTGATGTTTGGCAAAGACTTGGTAAAGGTGGTCTATATCTCCTAAGTCGCCAATAATTAGTTCACCATGCAGTACAGATTGAGGAACACCCGTAGAGCAATTGTCATATACAACTAGGTCATAACCAGCTTCACCCAGTTGACGCACGACATGAGAGCCAATATAGCCGGCACCTCCAGTTACCAAGATCTTTTGATTCATCTGCCTTTACCCAACAAAACAACTCTGATGGTTTTCAAGACTATCACCATATCCAAGAATAAAGAATAGTTCTTAATATAGTAAAGGTCGTAAGATAGCTTTTCATAAGCATCTTCCAGGGAAGCCCCGTAGGGATAAAGCACCTGGGCCCAACCAGTAATTCCTGGTTTGACTAAATAACGCATTTCATAATAAGGAATTGCTTCTTTGAGCTTAACATCAAACTCTGGCCTTTCTGGACGAGGTCCAATTAGGCTCATTTCTCCACGTAACACATTTATAATCTGTGGTAGTTCGTCAATTCGCAGAACTCTAAGCCAATGTCCTACCTTGGTAATGCGTGGATCTCGTTGACTTGCCCATTGGGCTCCTCTTTTCTCAGCATCTTGATACATGGAACGAAACTTGTAAACCCGAAATGGTTTACCATATAATCCTGTTCTTAATTGGCTATAAAAAATTGGACCTGGGCTATCTAATCTAATTATGAATCCGACAATTACCATGAGTGGTGACAGTAGTAAGAGTAATAGCCCGGTTAATAAGATATCTGTACACCGTTTGATTTTGAGACTAGTACCACAAAAGACTAAGTTAAAACCATTGCTAAACGCAAACCACTCATCCTCAAGTAAAGATGACGGTAGTTTATACCATAAAGTTTCCCAAATGTCAGGCAACCGATAAATAGGTATGCCTTTTAGTCGCAGTTCCATCAGACTCTGTAGCTGTGCATCGGTGAGGCCTATTTTTGTCCCTACTACTACCCCTGACAAGGGTTGTTGACTCCAATAAGATAATTCGCTGAAGCAGCCTTCATGACTGAGTTGGGACTCTATTTCTGCTAAGTCAGAAAACTGTTGGGGATTTTCAGTGAGGATCACTAATCGCCCCAATGGACTCCGCGTTAAGAACATTTGGGCAAATTTTATGGCATGATTACTAGAGCCTAGCATTAACCAACGACCTTGTTGGGACTTTGATCGCCACCAATTCAAGGACAATAGTCTTAATATAATTGCCCAAATTGTAAATATTCCTAAGTTAATTAGCAATATACTCCTCAGTCCTCCTGTATGCTGTTGCCAACTTCCTGATAAATAAATTATCAAGGAGGTGATGACAGTAACTACTAAACTGTTGAGGAGGATGCGAGCTGGAGCTTGTAAACCTGCAATTTCTTTTTCTGGATGGTATGTATCTAACAAATACATTCCAGTTAAAACCATTAATATAAATCCATACACAAATAAGTCAAATCCCGCCAATGGATGATCCAAAGTCAAGTAGGAACTAATTCCCAAACAGACAAATAGGCCAAAAACATCGCCCACAATCAGAAATAAAGGTATAAGGCGTGGAAGTTTTACTAACTGAATACCGCCTCTATGAGTCTCAAATCCTATCTCCAGCATAATTATTGTTTTTGATTTGCTTTTAGAAACATGAACTTGTAACAATCCTCTTCTGGTCTTTGCGCTGATGGTAAGCTAAGAACATTAAAGATTCTTCTTTAATAGATCTGAGATGCTGGTACACAATGGCGCACGCTAACCAATGATGAAAAACCCGTAAAAATACTGTTGCATGATTTTTTAATTTTAATTGTTAATTCTACCCTCTGATACCAGTGTATAATAAAGGAAACTGTATTGATCAGATCTTCGTGAATAAATACACTTTTCTAGATTACGGTATTTTGTGATGATTAGTGAGTGAATTTGATTAAATACATTTACCCAATATTAGGTGTTTAATCAGTGAACTTTTAAAATATCTAGTTTGAATCACCCTAATAATTCAGGTGGAATGCTATGTCTCTAATCATTTCGCGCTTTTTGGGGTTTTTCCCTATAGATGCTCTCAGTCTTCAGCGGTCAGCAATCAGGGGTAAAACCTTTTGGTATGAGCTTCTAGGATGAAAATTAGAATATTATGCCAGTGCATACCACTGTATTTACTTCGACTGTTGAGATATTAAATAGGTATATGGAAAAACAGAACTATGTAACGAAAAGTTAAAGTTCCCAAAATCTCTTTTCTATTCCGTGTTTCTTTGCCTTTAGGACAAATTTTGACGCTAACCTGTTGACTGTTCTCGATTCATACCTTCACCAAAACTCTGAAATCCTAATGATGTCGTGAGAATTGGATTGGGTTTCAAGCCTATTTTTGGAAAATGCCTGATTTATTGCCCAACATTAAATATCTAATCACAGCCTATACTAAATTGTAAAGCCCCTAACCAAATGAAAAAATGTCGAACACCCTTAAAGGTGCGTCTGATTCAGGAGGATACACCTACGGATACGCCACGCAACCTATCAGACAAGCTATAAAGGCTAGTTGCACACAAAGACATTTTATAGATAACAAGGCAGAACCTATGCTGAATATTCCCAAAAATCTCATCAATTTCACCCAAACTCCTCACAGTGGTTATCATTGGGATGGTGGTAGTCGCCGCTTTTTTGAAGGTTGGTATTACCGGGTCACACTGCCCGATATTGGGCAAACTATCGCTTTTATGTACTCTATCGAAGACCCTATGGGTAATCAGCCTTACAGCGGCGGAGCAGCCCAAATCCTGGGTATAAATGATGAATATCTTTGTCGTACTTTTCCCGATGTTAACAAATTTTGGGCGAGTCGAGATGTTTTAGGATTAGGACATTGGGGAAAAACTAACTTACAAGTTGCTCCTCTGTATCTTATCCGTGATGAATTTACACATTATATTCAGGAGGGTTATCAAGCTACAGCTATTTTAAATCAAGGGATAATTACTGATCCTGCTACTGGTAATTACTGTCGATGGGAGTACGAAATTCAACCTATATACGCATGGGGGAATCAAAATACTTTTCAGCAATCAACAGCAGGTTTGTTATCGTCTTTACAGATATTTGAACCAGGATGGCAAATTTTAATGGCTCATGGTTTAGCTAAAGGTTGGATAGACTGGCATGGTAAGATTTATGAGTTTACTAATGCACCTGCATACTCAGAAAAAAATTGGGGTGGTGCATTTCCCCAAAAATGGTTTTGGCTAAATTGCAATTCTTTTATTAATCAATCGGATTTAGCTTTAACGGCAGGTGGTGGCAAACGTGGTGTATTATGGTGGATGGAATCGGTGGCGATGATTGGTATTCACCACCAAGGTAAGTTTTATGAATTTGCTCCCTGGAATTCAGAGGTAAAATGGCAAATTCAGCCCTGGGGTAGATGGCAAATGCAAGCTAAAAACCTACATTATGAGGTTAAACTCACCGCAACTACCCATCTCCCAGGTACACCCCTCCGCGCACCAACAAGGAATGGATTGGCATTCTGTTGTCGAGATACTATGCAAGGTGAGCTAAACTTAGAATTGCGAGAACTTAAGGGCAGTAAATCTAAGGTGATTATCAATGCCAGTAGTAATCTGTGTGGCGTGGAAATTGGTGGTGATGATTGGGATCATGACTGGCACTCTCACTAAAAATACTGCTATTATGGTATTTAGTTAGGTCTTTGGGGTTGTAGCTCAGTTGGATAGAGCGAGCGCCTCCTAAGCGCTAGGCCGTGCGTTCGATCCGCACCAATCCCATTTGTATATGTATTAATAGATTCTGGGCGGGTTTCCCCGCCCCTAATGCTATAATTTGGCGTGAGCGGCCAAAATAATTCTTTCTGTTTCTTCCCAATTAATACATTTATCAGTTACGGAAACACCATATTGTAGGTCTTCACGATTTCCTGTAATCGGTTGACTACCTTCATACAAATTTGATTCTAGCATCATTCCTACAATGGAACTATTACCATCAACTATTTGCTGAATAATATTCTCAAAAACCATAGATTGTAATCTGTAATCTTTATTAGTATTACCATGACTACAATCAACAACTATTCTGGGTGATAGGTTGGCTGCTTTTAATTGTTCCTCTACTAATTTGATGTTTTCTGCATCAAAGTTAGGCTGAGTTCCACCCCGCAAAATTACATGACCATGGGCATTTCCCCGAGTTTGAAATACGCTTACTTGTCCTTTTTGATTAATCCCTAGAAAATTATGTGGTGTTTTTGCAGATTTGAGGGCATTTACAGCTACTTGAATATTCCCGTCTGTACCATTTTTAAATCCGACGGGCATAGATAGACCACTAGCCATTTCTCGGTGTGTTTGCGATTCAGTTGTTCTTGCCCCAATTGCTGACCAGGATACCAATTCGCTGATATATTGGGGTATAATGGGATCAAGTGCTTCTGTGGCGGTTGGTAATCCTAAATCTGCCAACTTTAATAATAAGTTTCTGGCAATTAATATCCCTTTTTCTACATTAAAGGAATCATCCATTTCTGGATCATTAATTAATCCTTTCCAACCTACAGTAGTTCTCGGTTTTTCAAAATAAACCCGCATAATTAACAGCAATTTATCTTGAACTTTTTCGGCTAAAGGTTGCAATTTTTCGGCATATTCTATAGCGGCTTTGGGATCATGAATGGAACAAGGACCCACGACAAGGAATTTACGTCTATCTTGAAAATCTAGAATATGTTCTATTTGTTGTCTGAATTTTAAAATTGTATGTTCAGCGGTTTTGGTTAAAGGTAATTTGTCCTTAACTTCATTAGGAGTTAGCAAAACATGAGAACTCTTAATATTAGTGTTAATTAATTTATGAATCATGGCAGAAATCTCTTGATTTGTGTTATCGGTTAGCAATCCTATCTAAAATATTTGTGAAAACGTTTCTTATTCTCTTTAAGCGTAAAGTAGTTAGTTAGAAAACCAGGTTGCACAAATTTAGATAAGGTTACTATATGCAAGGGTATAATATTTTATTATACACAGTTTTTCAAAAAATACAAGATAAGTCCGTGTTATTTCCATGATGTTTAGATATAAAGGAATGATTTAACGTGATTTTGACGGTGATTAAAGGTTAGAAAGCTTGTACAGAGAGGATTTAAGAAATGGAAGATCAAAAAAATAAATAAGATTGATGGAGAAAAACTACTGATATTTAAGTTAACTTCTGCCATTTTCTACTTCTATCAAATTTATATTAAATTAGCGTTTCTGTGGTTTATTTTCGTTATTATCATCAAAATCATCATCTTCAAAAAAATCCCAGTCATCATCATCGGTTACTTGATTTTTGCTTGATTCTTGATAAGGGGGAACAATTACCCGATAATCAGCATCATAAATCGATTCGGTTTTACCTACAGCAGTATTTTTTGGCGCTTGGGAACTGTAGGAATAAACGGAACTAGTTCGGGAATTGTTTTGAGAGGTCTCTGGTACTGATTGATAATTATCACCATCATCCCAATCATCTCGATTTTGATTTGTATTCCAATCATCTTGATCATGAAATTGACTAACTGGGGGTGGAGGACTTTGAGAAGGTGGAGTATATGGTCTAACACGGGGTGGGGTGGGAATTGATTTAGGTGTAGGTTGTTGTTGTAAATTTAAATCCGTCGCCAACTTTAATAACCTGGTAATTATTAAAGATGTAAAAATACCAGCAATGATACTCAATAAAATCCACAATCCTAATGGTAATGATTGACTTCGCATTCCCAAAAATACTAGGGACAGTAAGGGCGATAAATTTTGGGCTAATATGATTATTAGTCCCAGTATTGCCGCCACTAAGATAATTAAGCGAATTACAGCCATAAAAAGTTCAAAATTGCTGCAGAAATTGAAAATACATCAGAGAAACAAACCCCTAACGGGGAAAGGCTATAAATGACCTTGCCATCGCTGAATTGGTATACAATCAACGTCTAATTGATCCAGAGCGCGAGCAACAACAAAATCAACTAAATCCTCAATGGTTTGAGGGTTGTGATACCAAGCAGGAATAGCCGGGACAATTCTGACTCCAGTTTCTGCTAAGGTGGTCAGGTTTCGCAGGTGAATTAAACTCAAAGGAGTTTCTCTGGGGACAATTACTAGTTTACGTCCTTCTTTGATTTGTACATCTGCGGCTCGTTCTAGTAAGTCGGAACTTAATCCACCAGCTAGTTTGGCGACTGTACTCATACTACAAGGCATAATGATCATCCCCAAAGTGCGAAAAGAACCACTGGCAATACCAGCGCCAACATCACTCCAAGGATGACAGCGGAGTTTGCCTTGTGCGGGAACTCCCGCTTGTTCCCGCCAAAATTGTGCTTGTTTATCTGGTTCTCCTGGCATTCGGATTTCCTGTTCTGCTTGCCAAACCATGTAAGTTGATTTAGAGGCTACCAGTTCAATCTCGTATTCTGCTGCTAAGAGAAATTTAAGAGCGCGAACGGCGTAAATTAGACCAGATGCACCTGTTACGCCCAGGATTAAAGGTTTTGTGTTATTAGTCATTAGTCAGTGGTCGGTGGTTGGTAGTCAGTATTTACAGCGTTTTCCGCTGAAGATGAGGTACAAGGTTGAATTATGAAACTCCTGTGGTGCGGGCATCTTTCCCGCTAGATATGTACCTCATAACACCGGGAAGTGCTGTAATAACAATGGATGGACAACTGACAACTGGCAAAGAATAACTGACTATTCTTTATCATTATGGTTCTTGGTCGAAAGAGTCGGTTTCATTGGGTGAATAAATGTCTCCTAGATCTTCATTATTTATATTTGCGCCCATGCTTTTAGGTAAACCATCTGCGCCAACGGTAACTAAATCAATTTGTTGACGGTAATAATCAACACTCTTGACTTGCACCATGCAGCTATCGCCGAGTCGGTAGGAAGCTCGATTTTTCCGCCCAAATAAAGCTTGTTGTCTAGCCCGATATTCATACCAATCATCTTTGAGGGAACTGACGTGAACTAGCCCTTCTACCCGTAAGGTATTGGCGAGATTGCCCCGGATCGGTGCTTCTACTGGGACTTCGATTTCTACAAAAAAACCATAGGATTGAACACCAGTAATTACTCCGGGAAATATTTCGCCAATGCGTTGTTTCATCAAGGAGGCTTTTTGCAGTCCGGCTAAATCAGCTTCTGCTTCTTGGACTTCTTTTTCTCGGTCATTAATCTGAACAACAACTCTAGTTAAGTCACTTTGGATTTCTTGTTGGAGTTCTGGGGGAAGAACGTTCCAATTAATTTCTTCATGACAATTGGAATGGCGGAGATTAATTCGTTCTTTGACGCGGGTATTCCGGCGATCGCGCCCATGTTCTATTAAGTTATGATACACCCGTTGTAAGAGGATATCTGGATAACGACGGAGGGGGGCAGTGATGTGGACATATTGAGATAAGGCCAGTCCAAAGTGAGAACTCTTGGTGACGCTGTAGACAGAGGGCTTAAGAGTGTCCTGTAACAAGTAAGTGAGAACTTGTTCCGATGGAGATTCGGTAAAAGCTCCTGTCAAGTGTTGATAATCTAGGGGTTGGATTTCCAATTCTGGGTCTAGTCCTAATTCCACACCTAAATTCACAGCTAGTTTGAGCATTTCCTGAACATCTTCGGGGTCAGGTGTACCTTGGACTCGCCATAGACAAGGAATGTCTAGAGCGTTGAGGTGGTTGGCCATGAGTTGGTTAACTAATATTACCAACTCTGTGATCAGCGACGCTGGTGGTAAGTCATTTAGTACCACAGATCCCATTGATCCTTCATCATGGTAAGGGTTATGAGTGGGTGGGAGATTTAACTGTAAACTACCCCGCTCTAAACGTACCTGTTTAATAGCCATAGCCAAAGTCTGCAAATCTAGCAGTTTCTCTTGAACTTCGGCTGTCACTTTGGTGGTTTTACCTGTGAGAATGCTGACTGCATTTGTTTGACTTACAGATGTATCTACACTAATGACACTAGGTTGAATTTCCCATTCCTCCACTTCTCCCGATTGGGGGTTAATGGTAATGATAAAGGAAAGAGCCAAGCGATCGCTACCAGGGATCAGAGAACACCGTTCTGTCACCGCTGCTGGTAACATTGGCAGTAAGGATTCTCCTAAATATACTGATTTACCGCGCTTCAGGGCTTCCCTATCTAAGGCTTCATCTGGTTGGATATAGTGGGACACATCCGTAATATGAACAATTAATCGCCAATTATCAGCGGTAGTTTTTTCCAAACTCCAGGCATTTTCCACCACAGATTCATCACTGTTGACACTTTTAATCGTGAAGGTAAAAATATCACGTAAATCGAGACGATTTTTCAGGTCTGCTTTCAGGAGTCTTTTGGGTAACTTTGTGGCGACATCGAGGATTGCATCAGGAAAAGTTCGGGATAAATCATGTTTACAAGTTACCAAATCTATATCTGCTGCGGCTTCAGCATCACTGCCCAGAATTTGCACCACTCGACCCAAGGGGGGATATTGTGCCAATGGATAACGGAGAATTTCTACATGAGCTAAATGATCGATTGCCTCTTCCAGATTCATGCTGTTGAGTTGTAGTTTTAGTTCAAACAGCAATCTGTCATCTAAGGGTACAGCCCGAAAACCTTCCTCTACCTGCTTAATTCTGGCGAGTAAGGTGTGATTAGACCGTTCCATGATCAATTTAACTTCACCTTCGGGCGATCGCCGTCGACTGCCTTCCTTGAGGACTCTAACTAAAACGCGATCGCCATTCCAGGCATTACTCAAATGACTTTCACGGATGTAAATATCCTCTGAGCCTTCGCTATCTTGAATTGCAAAGCAAAAGCCCTTGCTGGAGCAGCGTAGTTTAGCCTCAATTAACCCCTCCTCGGTGACGCGGCGATATTTTCCCCGTTCCTTCACCAAAAGCCCAATTTTTTCCAGTACATCTAAAGTAATTTGTAGTTTTTCTAGACTTTCCTCATTCTCACAACCCAGTTTCTTTTCTAGGACTTTACGAGCTACCAATTTATCATCTGTAAAATTGGCAAGAAGTGTAGCGATTGAAAATTCCATGCAGTGAACCGACCTTTGGTCAAAACATCATTTTTTGTCGAATCTGGTTTTCCGCTAGTTGCCGTCATGGTAGGAGAAAGCGCCTGCTCCGATTTCTCGCTTTATGACACTCAGAGTTTGTCAGCGTGACTGCTTCCCCGGCTCTAAACAATTTCCACCATACACTCTGATACTTAATGATTAACCACTAGATGTATAGATTATGGGTTAGGGAGAGACTTGGTTTGAAGAACTCTTCATACCACCCAGAAGCTATAAACACGCTTAACCATAGGTTTTTGATTGTTTAGAACGAAGGTAATTTCACACCATTAGCATCCGATAGCGTAGCGTTAGCCATGTCTTAACTAGGAGAAACTGCCGAAAAACCCCAATTCTCCCTTCTGTAGAATCGGTAACAATCAGGTAAGCAGTAAAACACAGGCAGTGAGGGCGAACCTTATCTTTACTATTGTAGATTTAGAGCGCACTTCTTTAAAAATACTTCTAGATATCTAATTGGGTGATTAGTATAGCATTTAATTAGGTGAAGATGACAATTTCTGATCAATAACTGCTAGAATCAGGTCATATCTAATGTCTTGTGTCTTAACTGTCCGGTTCTCAGTAGGACTTTATACGGAAATATGCCCTTATGTCTAGGAGTAGTTAATTATCCTTGTCCGTTATTCCCTGACTAGAAATTTATGTAGTTACGAGAATTTAGATAAAATGGTTGAAAGTATGATGTTGGCGCAATTCCAAAACTTGTACCCCAACGGCAGTATAATCTCGGAATTAATAGAAATTTTTCAAGGTAAATATATCGTCCGTGTCAGTATACAACTTGAAGGTATCATCCGTGCAACGGGAATTGCCGGAGCAGAAACGGTGGAAGCTGCAGAAGACCAAGCTAGAATTAGGGCGTTAACAGTTTTAGGAATCAAGAATCTACCAGTAGAAGTTACAAAATCGGCCTCACTATTAGTTCCCCCACCACCAATCCAACCTAGTTTACAGGAATCAAAACCTGTTTCTCCTGTCAGCAGCAATACACCAATATATACACCACCTGTTCTAGAAGAGCTTAATACTGATAAAGCTACAAAACCAGAGATATTTCCTCATTCAGAACCAGAATATCCACCTTTAACAGAAGTCTCTCTTAGTAATGTCACACCGTTTACTCCTCGGAATTATACCCCTTATGAAGATGCTGGTGTTCAGTCAGTCATCGGTAAAAAGAAAAGACATAATGAACCAGTAAATTTATCTGATGTAATTGCCCAAACAGATGTAGAAATTGAGCGTTTAGGTTGGACACCAGAACAAGGAAAAGATTATTTGGTGAAAACCTACAATAAACGAGGACGTTCTCTTCTGAGTGAAGAAGAATTACGCAATTTTCTCACTTACCTAAAATCCCAACCAGACCCAATTGCGGGATTTTAAACTGGCCAGTTGTTAGTCGTTAGTTTTTTCCTTTACCACTGACCACTAACCACTGACCACTGACCAATAACTAAACTAGAGCGACAGGACGACTACCTGCGGCATGACGGTCAATTACTTGGTCAATTAAGCCATAGTCTTTAGCTTCAGCCGGAGACATAAAGAAATCACGTTCGGTATCTTCAGAAATCCGCTCAAAAGGTTGACCAGTGTGTTCAGCGAGAAACTCATTCAGTCGTTGCTTGTGGTACAGAATTTCCCGGGCTTGAATTGCAATATCAGTCGCTTGTCCCTGAGCACCACCCAGGGGTTGATGAATCATAATCCGTGAATGGGGTAAACTCATACGTTTACCCTTTGTACCAGCACTGAGAAGAAAAGCTCCCATACTTGCCGCTAATCCAGTACAAATTGTACAAACATCAGGGCGAATATGCTTCATAGTGTCAAAAATTCCCATTCCTGCTGTCACTGAACCACCAGGAGAATTAATGTACATATATATGTCCTTCTCCGCGTCCTCAGAATCTAAAAACAGCAGTTGGGCCACAATCAAGTTGGCTAGATTGCTATCAACTTGTTCTCCCAAAAAAATAATCCGCTCACGCAACAGCCGTGAATAGATATCAAAGGCGCGTTCGCCTCGACCCGATTGTTCAATAACGATAGGAATCATTTAGCGTGTTTTTAGCTATTTTTCATTTATTCTATCGGTGACAATGGCTGATTGTGTTGAAATTACCAATGAACATTAGTTTAAGCGAGATAAAGAGAGCAGGTAAAAGTCAATGTAAAGAAATATATTTTACGTAAATGCCAGTGTTTGTACAGTTTCCAATAATTAATTACCTGGGGTATAAGAATTAGTTACTTGGGGTATAAGAATTAGTTATTTCTATAAATCTAAAAATAAATTTGTATTTTTAAGACACTTTTCAGGAAAAACAAACGTCTAAATTGTTAGGTATATATGAATGGAAAACTAGAGCACATTCTTTCATTGATTTCTAAGATATTCTCAAATTATATTCACCGTATCCAAATAAATCAATAACGCAAA
>Ga0208596_1000123_pt1 | contig 25337 bp, 21 predicted proteins | sample LakMenEpi12Jul11_FD_150686 | JGI IMG/M metagenome (GOLD analysis project Ga0208596, IMG submission 150686) | Freshwater microbial communities from Lake Mendota, WI - 12JUL2011 deep hole epilimnion (SPAdes) | ecosystem: Environmental > Aquatic > Freshwater > Lake > Epilimnion/Euphotic zone ...
CACCGCCGCCGAATTGAACCTCAACGCCGTGCGCTTCCAGCTGCTCGCGCGCCAAGCCGAACTCGATTACGCCACCGGAGCGCCGTCGCCGTAAGGCGCGCGCGGAACCGCCATGCCCGTCCGTCCTGCCCTCGCCTCGCCTTCCATCACTCCACGAGCCGGGTCCCCGTCCCTCTCGCGCTTGCTGGCCATGGGTCTTGCCTTGTCCGCGTTGGCAGCCTGCGGCGGAAAGCCGCCTGCCGCGGCTCCGGCGCAGGACGCCGCGATCCCGGTCCGTACGGCGCCCGCCACCTCGGGCCCTGCGGGCCCCTCGATCGGCGCGAGCGGACTGCTCGCGAGCGAGGACGAGATGCGCCTGTCGTTCAAGACCGGCGGCATCATCCGTCGGCTCGCGGTGCGCGAAGGCGACACGGTGCGCAAAGGCCAACTGCTCGCGGAGCTCGAGCTCGCAGAGGTCGGCGCGCAGGCCGAGCAGGCGAGCCAAGCCGCCGCCAAGGCCGAGCGCGACCTCGAGCGCGGCGAGCGTCTGCATGCCGACCAGGTCATCAGCCTCGAGACGCTGCAGAACCTGCGCACGCAGGCGGCCGTCGCGCGCGCGGGCCGCGATGCGGCACGCTTCAACCTCGGCTATTCGTCGATCGTGGCGCCACGCGACGGGCGCGTGCTGCGGCGCCTCGCCGAAGAACGCGAATTCGTGCCGCCCGGCCAGCCGGTGGTGGTGCTCGGTTCCGCCGCGCGCGGCCACGTGGTGCGCACGGCGCTCGCCGACCGCGAGATCGTCCAGGTCGCGCTCGGCGACACGGCGGAGGTCCGTCTCGACGCCTACCCGGGCCGCGTCTTCATGGCCACCGTCAGCGAAGTCTCGGCCGCTGCCGATCCGCGCAACGGTCTCTTCCCGCTCGAGGTGCGCATCGCGCCCGAGACCGGCCTCGCGCTCGCGACGGGCCTCGTCGCCAAGATCGACCTCATCCCCGCCGCGAGCCGTCGCGGCACGCTCACCCACATCCCCATCGCCGCGCTCATCGAGGGCCGGGGAGACCAGGCGAGCGTGTTCGTGACCGAGGGATCGGTCGCCCGCAAGCGCGCCGTCACGGTCGCGTTCATCGACGGTGAACGGGTGGCGATCACCTCCGGTCTCAAGCCCGGTGAACCCGTGATCACCGAGGGCGCCTTGTACCTGCAGGATGGCGACAACATCCGCGTGATCGCCGCGCCGCCGCCCGCAGCCGATGCGACCGCGACCGCCCCGCCCGCCGCTTGGGCACATCGGAGCTGACGCAGGATGTCACTGCTCGAGTTCCCGATCCGCCGCTACCAGTTCACGCTGGTCGCGTTCCTCTGCCTGGTCGCGATCGGGCTCTTCAGCTTCTCGTCCATCCCGCGCGAGGAGGACCCGTCCTTCGAGGTCGCGGGCTTCGACATCTCGGCCGTGTTGCCGGGCGCCGACCCGAAGGACCTCGAGCGCCTCGTCACCAAGCCGCTGGAAGACCGCCTCGCCGAGCTCGACGACCTGCGCCAGATCGAGAGCGTCGTGGCGGACGGCGTGTCCTTCACGATCGTCGAGTTCACCGCCAGCGTCGACGCCGACAAGAAATACGAGGAGGTGATCCGCGAGATCAACGCGCTGCGCCCCTCGCTGCCGCCGGAACTGCGCGAGATCGACATCCGGCGCTTCAGCCCGGGCCTCGTCAACATCGTGCAATACGCCCTCGTCTCCGAGGAGGCGCCCTACCGTGACCTGCAGGATGCGGCGCGGGAACTGAAGGACGTGCTGAAGGCGGTGCCGGGCGTGCGCACCGCCGAGACCTGGGCCTATCCGCCGCGCGAACTGCGCGTCGAGGTCGACCCGCGCCGCATCGCCGAGTTCGGCATCAGCCCGTCGCGCATCGCGCAGGCGCTCGAGAGCGAGAACGCCAACATCCCTGCGGGCATCATCGACATCGGGCCGCGCAGCTTCACGGTCAAGAGCACCGGCGCCTATGAGGACCTCGAGCAGGTCCGCGACACGGTCGTCACCGCGGTCGACGGCCGCGTGGTGCGGGTCCGCGATGTCGGCACGGTGAAGTGGACCGAGGGCGAATGGGGCCACATCGGCCGCCACAACGGCAAGCGCGCGGTGTTCGTCACCGCCAACATGAAGTCGGGCTACAACGTGCTCGACGTGCGCGAGGCGGTCGTCTCCGCCGTCGATCGCTGGAAGGCGGGTCTGCCGAAGCGCATCTCCCTGGATCTCGCCTTCGACCAGTCGCGCAACGTCGCCACGCGCCTCGACCGCCTTTACATGGATTTCGGCATCGCCATCGCGGTGGTCCTGCTGACGCTGCTGCCGCTCGGCCTGCGCGCGGCGAGCATCGTCATGATCTCGATCCCGCTGTCGCTCGCCTTCGGCATCGCGGTGCTGTATTTCCTCGGCTTCTCGCTCAACCAGCTGTCCATCGCAGGGTTCGTCGTGGCGCTCGGCCTACTGGTGGACGATTCGATCGTCGCGGTCGAGAACATCGCGCGCCACCTGCGCATGGGATACGACCGCACCCGCGCTGCGATCGCCGGGACGCGGCAGATCTTCGTCGCGATCCTCGGCTGCACGGCGACGCTGGTGTTCGCCTTCCTGCCGCTGATGGCCTTGCCCGGTACCGCCGGCAAGTTCATCCGCGTGCTGCCGAGCGCCGTGGTCGCGACCATCATCGGCTCGCTCCTGATCGCGCTCTTCATCATCCCGTTCCTCGCCAGCCGGATGCTGGACCCGGCGGAGTCCGGGCACAGCAACCGCCTGCTGCAACGGATCATGGACGGGATCCACCGCTACTATCGCCCCGCGCTGCACTACTGCCTCGCGCGGCCGAAGGCGACCGTGGCCGCCGCGATCGGCGGTTCCTTGCTGGTCTCGGTGCTGTTGGTGCCGGTGCTCGGCTCCAGCCTGTTCCCGAAGGCCGACACGCCGCAGTTCTTGGTGCAGATCGACACGCCCACCGGCACGAGCTACGCGGAGACCGACCGCGCGCTGCGCTTCGTCGAGGACGAGGTGCGCAAGGTGCCGGGCATCCGAGCGGTGTCGGCGAACCTCGGCCGCGGCAACCCGCAGGTGTACTACAACCACATCCAGCGCCAGGAGTCGGCGTCGTATGCGGAAGTGCTCGGCGTGCTCGAGGAGTACCGGTCGCGGAGCACCCCGGCTGACCTCGACGCGCTGCGCCAACGGCTCGACGGCTATCCCGGCGCGCGCATCTCGGTGCGCGAATTCCAGAACGGGCCGCCCGTCGCCGCGCCGGTCGCGATCCGCATCGTCGGCCCCGACCTCGCGACGCTGGACCGCCTCGCCCGCGAGGTCGAAGCGCTGCTCGAGGCGTCGCCCGGCACCCGCGACGTGCGCAATCCGCTCAAGTTCACCCGCACCAACATCAAGGTGGAGGCCGACACCGCCAAGGCCGCGCTGCTCGGCGTGCCGGCCGTGGAGATCGATCGCACGGTGCGGCTCGCCGTCTCGGGCCTGCAGGCCGGCACCTTCAAGGACGAGGACGGCGAGCAGTATCCGATCGTCGTCCGGCCGCCCTTCGAGGGGCGTGCCGACCTGCGTTCGCTCGGCGAAGCGCGCCTGACCACCGTCACCGGCGGATCGCTGCCGCTGTCGCAGGTGGCGAGCATCGGTTTCGAACCGGCCCCGGTGCTGATCTCGCGCTTCGCCCGCGAGCGCGCGGTCACCGTCACGGCGCAGGTGGATCGCGGCCTCAACACGGGCAAGGTCACCGCGGGCGTCGTCGACCGTCTCGACGAGGTCGAGTGGCCGCGCGGCTATCGCTATGTGCTCGGCGGCGACGCCGAGGCGGGCGCCGAGTCCTTCGCCGGCATCGGCACGGCGGCGATCGTCGCGATCTTCGGCATCTTCGCGATCCTGGTGCTCGAGTTCGGCAGCTTCCGCTCGACGCTGATCGTGCTCACGGTGGTGCCGCTCGGCGTGCTGGGCGGGATGCTGATGCTGCTCGTCACCGGCAACGAGATCTCCTTCACCGCCAGCATCGGCTTCATCGCGCTGATCGGCATCGAGATCAAGAACTCGATACTGCTGGTGGACTTCACCAACCAGTTGCGCGAGGACGGCGTGCCGCTCGACGAGGCGATCGAGCAGGCCGGCGAGATCCGCTTCCTGCCCATCCTGCTCACTTCGGCGACCGCCATCGGCGGCCTGTTGCCGCTCGCGATCCAGAACTCCGGGCTTTATTCGCCCATGGCCTGGGTAATCATCGGCGGCCTTATCACCTCGACGCTGCTCGCGAGGCTCGTCACGCCGGTGATGTACAAGCTGATGCCGCCCGATGGCCACGAGCCGCGCAACATCGAGCGCGGCACCCAGCCGGAGGCGTCGGGCGCGCTGCTGTAAGGCGCCGCGCGCGGCGCGCTCAGCGCGGGCGCCAACCGATCCAGGACGCGTGCAGGCTCTGCACGTAGAGGCGGTCGGCGGTCTCGGTGACGGCCGTGGTCTCGGGATACGTGCCCGCAGGGTCCTGCAGGTCAGCGACGATACGACCGTCCTCGGTGAAGGCGACCACGTGGCCGTAGGGTTCTGGCACCGGCCACATCGACCGCGGCAACCGCAGCGTCACCTTGCGCAGCGCCGGATAGGGCGCGAGCGCATCGACCACCTTGCTGCGCGGCTTGGTGAACCCCATCCAGATGCGCCCTTCGAGGCCGCGCATGAGGTTGTCGGGGTAGCCTGGCAGGCCATCAAGCAGCACAGTCGCGGCGGCCGTCGCCGGCTGCGAGAGATCGAGCCCGCGCGCCGCGGCGGCGATGCGCCACACGCGATAGCGCCCGGTCTCGACGACGAGCAGCGAGGCACCGTCCTGCGTCATCACGATGCCGTTCGGGAAACTGAGGCCGCCCGCCACGCGCTGCACCACGCCCGTCGCCGGGTCGTACACCAACACGCGACCGGTGGCGGAGTTCTCGAGGATGTCGAGCACGCTCGCCTCGAACGTCCCGCCCCATTCGCGCGGCGAGAACCGGCGCGATGAATCGGTGAAGTAGACCTTGCCGTCGGGCGCCACGATGACGGCATCGGCGTAGCGCAAGGGCTCGCCGTCGACTTCCGCGACCAGCACGCGCACCGCGCCCGCACGGTCGATGGCGAGCAGGCCGCGCACCGCGTCGGCGGCGATCATGCGACCTGCAGCATCGAAGTCGAACCCGAGCACGCGGCCGCCGGTGTCCGCGAACACCGTACGGGCGCCGCCGTCGGGTGTCATCCGCAGCACCCGACCGCCGTCCACAGCCGCATACAGAAGTCCGTCAGGTCCGATCGCGATGTGCTCCGGACCCTCATGGCCGCCGAGCTCGATGCGCTGCAAGCCGGCCAAGCGGGTGTTGGCCGCATGCACGCCGGTGTAACCCGACGAGGGCGCGGGCTGCCACGCGACCGGTGCCACCGGCACGGGCCAACTCGCGAGGTAGGCGACCAGCGCCGCGCCCAGCAAGCCCCCGACCGCGAGCGCGCGCCGCATCAGGCCGGCAGCGGGTGGTCGCGGAATCGTTCGCGCAGGATCGACTTCTGCATCTTGCCGGTCGCCCCGAGCGGGATCGCATCGACGAACACCACGTCGTCCGGCACCTGCCACTTGGCGACCTTGCCCTCATAGAACGCACGCAGCTCGGCCGCGGTCGGCGTCGCACCCGGCTTCGGCACCACCACGAGCAACGGCCGCTCGTCCCACTTCGGGTGCGGCACGGCGATGCAAGCGGCCATCGCCACCGCCGGATGGGCCATCGCGATGTTCTCGATGTCGATGGAGCTGATCCACTCGCCGCCGGATTTGATGACGTCCTTGCTGCGGTCCGTGATCTGCATGAAGCCGTCTTCGTCGATGGTAGCGACGTCGCCGGTCGGGAACCAGCCGTCCTGCAGCAGCGGCTCGCTCTCGCGCCGGAAATAATTCGATACCACCCAGGGGCCGCGCACCAGGAGGTCCCCCGCGGACGTTCCGTCCCAGGGGAGTTCCCGCCCCTCGGGATCGACCACCTTCATGTCGACGCCGAAGATCGCTCGACCTTGCTTGGCGAGCACCGCCACTTTGCCCTCTTCATCGAGGCCGGTGTGCATGGACTTGAAGCTGCTGCCGGTGCCGAGCGGCGAGGTCTCGGTCATGCCCCAACCGTGCAGCACATCGACGCCCATGGCACGGAACGCGCGGATCATCGACGGCGGCACCGCCGAGCCGCCGATCATCGTGCGCCGCAGCGTGTTGAAGCGCAGCCCGTTGCCCTGCACATGGTTCAGCATCGCGAGCCAGACGGTCGGCACGCCCGCGGCCATCGTGACCTGCTCGGCCTCGATGAGCTCGTACACCGACTTGCCGTCGAGCGCGGGGCCCGGGAATACGAGCTTCATGCCGGCCATCGGCGCACCGTAGGGGATGCCCCAGCCGTTGACGTGGAACATCGGCACGACGGGCAGGATGGCTCCGACCGAACTCAGGGCCTGCGCATCCGGCAGCGCCGCAGTGATGGCGTGCAGCAGCGTCGAGCGATGGCTGTACAGCACGCCCTTCGGGTCACCGGTGGTGCCGCTCGTGTAGCAGAGCGCGGCGGCCGAGCGTTCGTCGAACTGCGGCCAGGCATACTCGCCACGATGCGGCGCGATCCAGGCCTCGTAGCTCACGAGCCCCGGGATACCCGTATCCGCGGGCAGCGCGTCCGCCTCGCAGAGCGCCACCCAATGCTTCACGGTCGGACACTTCGCGGCGACCGCCTTCACGAGCGGCAGGAAGGTCATGTCGAAACAGAAGACCTCGTCCGCCGCGTCGTTGACGATCCACACCAACTGGTCGGGCGGCAGGCGCGGGTTGAGCGTGTGCACCACACGTCCGCTGCCGCTCACGCCGTAGTAAAGCTCGAAGTGCCGGTAGCCGTTCCAGGCGAGGGTCGCGACACGCGCGCCCTGCGCAAGCCCGAGCGCATCGAGGGCGTGGGCGAGACGGCGCGAGCGTATCGCGGCATCACGGTAGGTGTAGCGGTGCAGGTCGCCCTCGACGCGGCGCGAGACGATCTCCTGCTTGGCATGGTGGCGCGCAGCGAACTCGATCAGGTTCGAGATCAGCAACGGATGGTCCTGCATCAACCCCAGCATGGCTTTCCCCCAAAAGTCACGGAAACGCCGAGTGTACCCGAAGTTCCCGGACACGCCGTCCGCAAGCGCGACGCCCGATGTCGGCCGGGTCGGTCAACCCGCCGTCTCGAGTTCCCAGGTGACGAGGGGCGAGCCCTTGCGCAGCCAGAACCCGGCGCCGGCCTGCCGGAAGTGCCGCTTCAGGCGGGACCGGTACCAGTCGGCGCTGCGCATGGTCACGTCGGGATCGGTGCGCGACTGGTCGGCGTTCTCGCGCCAGTCCCGGCGCGTCAGGGCTGAAAAATACAGCACCCCGCGGCACATCCGCGCGAAATTGGCCATCGCCTTGGCAGCCGCCGCATCATCCAGATACTGCAACACGTCGTAGCAGACCACGAGGTCGAAAGGCTTGCGCGGACGCCAGTCGGCGAGGCTGCCCTGCGTCCAGCCGTAGCGCTCGCAAAGATATTCGCTGTACTCGAGGCCGACCCAGGCGGCGCCCGGCAGCGCGCGCATCAGCGGCTCGCGCATCAGGCCGAGACCGCAGCCGGCATCGAGGATGCTCGCCACCGGACAGTCGATATGGCGCACATAGGCCGCGATGAACTCCGCGCGCCGCGCCATCTCCGCGCGCGAGGCCACCGAGGTACGCCCATCACGGTAGAACCGCCGGTAGTACTCGCGACCGAACCGCTCGCGGGCCTTGCTGTGCATGTCATCGAGCGCCATGGCTCCCCCGTCAGATGCCCGTATCCGCCACCTGCGGTCCTGACACCCCCTCCGCTGTGGTCGGCAGAGCCTACCCGCGCCTCCGGTGAGCCGCCAGAGCCGCTTGCTGCGGCGTGTGGCCGCCGCCTGCGCCCCCGTACCCCCCTGCGGACAGGCGCGACCAAGAGGCGGTAAAATGACCCATGCCCGTCGCAAAAACACGCCGTACACCCAAGGTCGGCTTCGTCAGCCTAGGCTGCCCCAAGGCGCTGGTCGATTCCGAACGCATCCTCACGCAGCTGCGCGCCGAAGGCTATGCCGTCGCGCCCGACTACGACTCGGCCGACCTGGTGGTGGTCAACACCTGCGGCTTCATCGACTCGGCGATCGACGAGTCGCTGGACGCCATCGGCGAGGCGCTGGAGCAGAACGGCAAGGTGGTCGTCACCGGCTGCCTCGGGGCGAACCCGCAGCGCATCCTCGACCGGCATCCGCGCGTGCTCAAGGTCACAGGCCCCCATGCCTACGACGACGTGCTCGCTGCGGTGCACCAGCACCTGCCGCCGAAGCACGATCCGTTCCTCGACCTCGTGCCGCCGCAAGGCGTGCGCCTCACGCCGCGCCACTACGCCTATCTCAAGATCTCCGAAGGCTGCAACAACAAGTGCAGCTTCTGCATCATCCCCGATCTCCGCGGCAAGCTCGCCAGCCGCCGCATCGACGATGTCCTGCGCGAGGCCGAGCGGCTGGTGCGCGCCGGTGTACGCGAGCTGCTCGTGATCTCGCAGGACACCAGCGCCTATGGTTCGGACCTGCGATACGCACCGGCGAGCTGGCAGGGCGCGGAGTACGAGACGCGCTTCATCGACCTCGCGCGGGGCTTGGGTTCGCTCGGGGTCTGGGTGCGGATGCACTACGTCTACCCCTACCCGCACGTCGACGCCGTGCTGCCGCTCATGGCCGAAGGCAAGGTCCTGCCCTATCTCGACATCCCCTTCCAGCACGGCAGTCCGACCGTCCTCAAGCGCATGAAGCGGCCGGCTGCTGCCGAGGGCACGCTGGACCGGCTGCGCGAATGGCGGCGCACCTGTCCGGATCTCGTGCTGCGCAGCACCTTCATCGTCGGCTTCCCCGGCGAGACCGAGGCCGAGTTCGAGGAGCTGCTCGCCTGGCTCGACGAGGCCCAGCTCGACCGCGTCGGCGCGTTCAAATATTCACCGGTCGAGGGCGCGCGCGCCAACGATGCGGGTGTGCACATCGACCCGGAGGTCCAGGAGGAACGCCTCGCGCGTTTCATGGAACGCGCGCAGCGGATCAGCGCCGCCCGCCTCGCGACCCGGGTCGGCCGCGAGGAGACGGTGCTGGTGGACGCGATCGAGGGCAACGTCGCCCTCGCGCGGTCGCGCGGCGATGCACCCGAGGTGGACGGCGTCGTGCGAGTGCGCGGCGGCGGAGACCTGCCGGTGGGCGAGTTCGCGCGGGTGCGCATCACCCGGGCGGGCGACCACGACCTCGCGGCGACGCTCGTCCGCGGCTGACCGCCGCCCCGCGCTTCAAAGATTCCGCAGCGTCGCGGCCTTCGCTTCGCGACGACGGCGCTCGCGCTCGGCGATCGCGGCGGCGTCACGGCGGGCCTGTTCCGCGAGCGCTTCCTGGCGCCGCCGCTCGAGCGCCACGCGCTCGGCCTCGAGGCGCGTGGCCTCCGCCGCGGCACGCTGTTCCTCCGCGCGCTGCTCGGCGAGCATGCGGTCGAGCCGCAGCCGCTCTGCCTCCGCCTCGGCACGTGCACGGGCCTCGGCGGCCGCACGGGCTTCGGCATCGACCCGCATCTGGACCAGGCGCCGCCGCTCGTCGCGGACCGGTCGGAAATCGACGGCAGCGGCCAGCATGGCAGGCGCCGCGCCGAACTGCTTCACTTGCTTCGGGTTCGGCACGTTGCAGCTGTCGCAAGCGACCTCCAGCGCGGTGACGCCCTCCAGCGGCGAGGTGTCGATCAGTCGGCTGAGGTCGATCTCCGCCGAGCCGGTCCCGCCGTCGATCGAGACCGCGAGCGTGCGCGGCGTCTGGAAGCCGCGCAACGTGACCGTGGCTTCGCGGCCATGGTCAGCCCAGTAGCCCTTGCGGCCCTTGCGGCGGCTGTCGACGTCGAGCCGCTTGCGGGTGGATTCGCGGTCGGTGCAACCGAACGTCTGCTCGGCGGCCGACTTCGGATCGAGCAACAGAGGCAGGCCGACCAGCAGCGCGTTGGTGATCAGCGCCGAGACCGGCTCCGCGCCGTAGACCTCCTTGCGCACGGTCAGCAGCGCCGGCGCCGTGTATTCTTGGAAGTACCCCTTCGATGTGAATGTCAGCATGAGGCGGGTGCCCTCGACCTGCATCGTCTTGAGCGCATGGAACGTGGACTCCGGCTCATCGAAGACGAACTGCAGCTCGCCGACGCGCTTGTCCTCGTATTCCACGCGCTTGTTCTCGTCGGTGGTCGTCAGGTAGCTGCTCTCCTTGCAGCCGTAATCGTGCACCCGTTCCTGCTCCCCGATCGGCAGTTCGACCGTGCTGCCGGCGGAGACGACGAGGCGCGACACGCCGTCGAAGCTGCGGAACTCGTTGGCCGAGGCCGTCACGGCGGCGATCGATGCGAGGGCGGTGAAGGGCGCGGCGTACCGCGACCGACGGGGATTGCTGCTTGCGCACGTCATGTCGTTCGTCTTCCTGTCCTTCATCGGGCCCTGGATCGCGGCTTCAGGCATCCTGCGGCGCGCGCTCGATGACCTGCACACCGCGCAGGTTCGATTCGATCTTCGCGAAGATCAGCAACAGCGCGAGCGAGATGAACGCGCCGAACATCCCGAGCGAGATGAGCAGCTGCTGCACGCCCGCGGCCTTGGCGGCGGCGACCCGCGCCGCTTCCTCAGCGGTCTCGCGCTCGACGCGCTCCGCCTCGGCCACCGCGAACTCCTCGGATTCCTTGACCTTGACCCGCCATTGTTCGAGGTGCCAGTTCATCGAAGTCCAGAACACCTGGGCCCGCCCCCGCCGCTCGACGCAGATCTCGATGATGCGCGGATGGGACAACAACGCCTTCTCGAAAGCAGCCTGCGACTCGATGTAGGGATCGCCGAGTTCCTTGAACAGGTTGCGCATCACCCGACGGTCGAAGCTGTTCTCGAAAGTGCGCTGGTCCACCTGCGCCTCGAGGGGGATCCGGCAGGCCTGCTGGTAGCCGTCGAAGTAGCCGTACAGCTTGCGGATCTGCGCCGTCACCTTGTCGTCGAGCGCCGTATCCGGCTTCGCGGGGTTCCCGCCGGCATCGGACGGCGGCGGCGTATCCGGCATGGGCTGCTTGTCGAACTCCTCGATGAACGCGTCGATGCCCACGGCGGGTGCCGGCGCCTCCCGGGCCGGTTGGATCGCCTCCGGCTTCGACATGGCCTTCCGAGCACCTTGCACCGCCATCGCCAGGGAGGCGACCAGCACCAGGGTCAGGAGCACGAGCAAGGCGATCCTGAAGATCTTGAGGTAAGCGTCTTCGATGCGGGTGAGCAATGGACGGGTCATGTCAGGTGTCCGCGCAGGGCCAGACGTCCTTGAGGGCGGCGACGACGATCTGGTCGGCGCTGCGGTCGAGGACCTCCGGGTTCTGGCGCATGTACTTGAGGACGATGTTGACGACCTGCCCTTGGGTGACGTTGTCGCCGCTGCAGATGACGGAGCCGGACAGGGCGTCGTGCACCCCGATGACGTAGCCGAATGCCATCGCATCCCGGACGTATTCGGTGGAGTCCTTGTCGACCCACCCCTCGAGACCGGCCTTGATCTCATTGCCGGACTTGAATTCCCCCGCCGCATCAGCCGTGCTGGCGAAGACCGCTGCCATACCGAGCAGCACGGCCACAAAACGCGTCATCGAGACTCCCTCCGTATCAGACGCCCGCCGGCCGATGCCAACGGGCAGGATCGGACCCGCTTGGGCGGACCCGTCATTTGACCTAACGCAATGTTGATGCCGAGTCGGGATTTTGTCAGAGGCCCCCGGCCCGGTTCCGTGAACTCCCCCACGAATTGCCGGTCGAATCGCCATGGATACCCCCCCGATTGCCCCCCGCGTCACCCCCTCTTCCCGCCTCGCGCGGGCCTTTGTCCCCGCGCTGCTGCTCGCCCTCGGCCTCGTGGCCGCCGGGTATGCCGTCAGCCACGGCCTCGAGCGCTTCCGGATGGCCGACCGCTCCATCACGGTGAAGGGGCTGGCCGAGCGCAGCGTCGAGAGCGACTACGCCACCTGGACGCTCGCGTTCCGGCGGGCGGGCAACGGCTTCGGCGAGGTGCAGCAGGCGCTGAACGGCGACCGTGACCGGGTCGTCGCGTTCCTCAAGGGCGCAGGTTTCAAGGACGACGAGATCCAGGTCCGGCCGCTCGAGATCCAGGACCTCCTGTCGCGCGAGTACGCGCAGGCCAACCAGCCGTTCCGCTACAACGGCGTCGGTCGTGTGCTGGTGAAGTCGGCGCGCGTGGCGGCGGTCGCCGACGCGGCGCTCGCCACCGACCCCCTGGTCGCAGCCGGCGTCTCCATCGAGCCCGGCAACGGCCCCTGGTACGAGCTGCGCGGCTTCAATGAGGCCAAGGCCTCGCTGATCACCGAGGCGACGCGCAACGCCCGCGAACAGGGCACGAAGTTCGCCGCCGAAGCCGGCGCGCAGCTTGGCCGCCTGCGCAGCGCCAACCAGGGCGTCATCACGCTCTCGGGCGAGGATCCGGGTGGCGACGACCGCAGTTCACGCACCAAGCGCCTGCGCGTCGTCAGCACCTTCGAGTACGAACTGCGCTGAGGCGCCGAGGCGCGCGGCGCTTCAGCGCGTCGCGGCGACCCAAGCGTCGACCTGCTGTTCGAGCAGTTCGAGCGGCAGCGCGCCCGAGCGCAGCACCACGTCGTGGAAGTCGCGGATGTCGAAGCGCGGACCGAGCGCGGCCTTGGCTTTCTCGCGCAGCGCCACGATCTTGAGCATGCCGACCGTGTAGGCGGTCGCCTGCCCCGGCATGACGATGTAACGCTCGGTGGCCTTGGTGGCGGCGTCGCGCGTCATAGGCAGCTTCTCGAGGTGGTACTGGATCACCTGCTCGCGCGTCCAACGCTTGGCGTGCAATCCCGTATCGACGACGAGGCGCACCGCGCGCGTCATCTCCATGGTGAGGCGCCCGAAGTCCTCGTACGGGTCGGCGTAGAGCCCGAGCTCCTTGGGCAGGCGTTCGGTGTACAAGCCCCAGCCCTCGGAATACGCCGTGAACCCGCCGAAGCGGCGGAAGCGCGGCAATGCATCGAGCTCGCCTGCGATCGCGAGCTGCATGTGATGGCCCGGGATGCCCTCGTGGTAGGCGAGCGCCGGCAGCTCGTACTTCGGCATGTCGGCCATGCGGTAGAGGTTGGCGTAATAGACGCCCGGGCGCTTGCCATCGGCGGAGGGCGCCGAGTAGAACGCCTTGCCCGCCGACTTCTCGCGGAACGGCTCGACGGCCTTCACGACCATCGGCGCCTTCGGCAGCGTGCGGAAAAGCTGCGGCAAGCGGGTGCGCATGTCGTCGATCACGCGGGTCGCCTCCGCGAGGTAGGCCGCCTTGCCTTCCGGTGAGTCGGGATAGTAGAAGCGCGGGTCCTTGCGCACTGCCTCGAAAAATTCCGGCAGGGCGCCCTTGAAGCCGACCTGCTGCATGATCGCGCGCATCTCGCCTTCGATGCGCGCGACCTCCGCGAGCCCGACGGCATGGATCTCCTCCGCCGTCATCGAGGTGGTGGTGTACCCCGCGAGCAGGTGGTCGTAATAGCGCGTGCCCTCCGGCAAGCGCCAGATGCCATCGTCGGTGCCGGCGCGCCGTTCGGCGCCTTCGGCATACGCGATGATGCGGCGATAGGCGGGCTCCACCGAGCCGCGCAACGCGCGCTCCGCTGCGGCCAGCAACCGTACGCGCGTCGCCTCGTCGGTCTGCAGCGCGCCGACCTTCCCCTTGATGTCGGCCCACAAGGGGCTGTCGGACACCGCGCCGGGCGCCACGTCGGCGCCTGCAGCGGCGCCGAACGGCGCGCCGGTGATGACGTTGCGCGCGTCGGAGGCCACATACGGGAACACGAATTTCGGCGGCAGGACGCCGCGGCGCTCGGACTCGGTCGCCCAGGCGATCGCGTCGTCGACCCGCTTCGAGACACCCTCGAGGCGTGCGATGTAGGCCTCGGCGTCCGCCACGCTCTCCACCCGATGGGTGTTGATGAGGAACGCCGGGATGCGCGACTGCATACCGTTCATCTGGTCGAAGACATAGCCGTGGTACTGCCACTCGGCCCCTGCGATCGTCCGCTTGGCGTTGGCGGCGAAGATGTCGTACGAGAGCTGCCCTTGCGGTGCGAGCGCAGCACGGTCGATGTCGCGTTCGAGCTCGGCGAGCTGGCGGCGGGTGCGTTCGAGGCTGGCGGCACGCTCCGCCTCCGTGAGCGGCGTCCATTCGCCGTAGCGCAGGCGCTGGCCGAGCTGCGCCGCGAACTCCGGGCTCGCGGCGACGCGTTCATCGAAGGCGCGCTCGAAGAAGGCCGAGGCCCGGGCGTCGGCGGTCTGTGCGACCGGGGTGGCGGCGGGCGTGGCAGCAGGTGTGGCAGCAGGCGACGGGACGGTCGCCGCCGACAGGAGGACGACCGAGGCTGCAAACAGCAAAGTGCGTGAAACATCCATGTGGTGATATTACCGTAGCCCCTTTCTGTCGGTAGCGCTTGCCATGGACTCCCCTGCCCCGATCTCCGTGCTGTTCCTCTGCACCCACAACTCCGCCCGCAGCATCCTCGCGGAGGGCTACCTCCACCATGCGGGTGGGAGTCGATTCGTCGCACACTCCGCCGGCAGCAGCCCGCGCCCGGAGGGCCGCCCCAACCCCCTCGCGCTGCGCACGCTGCAGGAGGCCGGCATCGCCACGGACGGCCTGCGCAGCAAGAGCTGGGACGAATTCCGGGGTCCGGGCACACCGCGCATCGACCTTGTGATCACGGTCTGCGGCGCCGCCGACCAGGCCTGCCCGGTGTTCCCGGGCGCGCCCGCGACCGCCCATTGGGGCTACGAGGACCCGAGCGCCGGCGATGCCCCGGATGCCGTCAAACTGCAGGCCTTCCAAGACACATTGGAGCGGATGCGACGGCGGATCGACGCGTTCGTCGCCTTGCCACCCGAAGCGCTTGCGCCCGACCGCTTGGCCGCGAGCGCCCGCCGCCTGACGGGCGTGTGACCCGACGGGCGGGTCGTCGGACAGGCCTGCAGCCGCACGGATCACGGAGGACACATGGGCTTCTTCGAACGCTACCTCACGCTATGGGTGCTCGCCTGCATCGGGCTTGGTGTCCTGCTCGGCAACCTCGCGCCGCAGACCTTCGCGGCGCTTGCGGGTCTCGAGTACGCGCGGATCAATCTGCCCGTCGGGGTGTTGATCTGGGTGATGATCATCCCGATGCTGGTCAAGATCGACCTGCGCGCCATCCGCGACGTCTCGCAGCACGCACGCGGCATCGGCATCACGCTTGCGGTCAATTGGCTCGTGAAGCCGTTCTCGATGGCGCTGCTGGCCGCCTTCTTCCTGCAGCACCTGTTCGCCGACCTGCTGCCGGCGGACGAGATCGAGCAGTACATCGCGGGGCTGATCATCCTCGCCGCCGCGCCCTGCACCGCGATGGTCTTCGTGTGGAGCCGGCTGACTCGCGGCGACCCGGCGTTCACCCTGTCGCAGGTGGCGCTCAACGACGCCATCATGGTGTTCGCGTTCGCGCCGATCGTGGCGCTGCTGCTCGGCGTGTCGAGCATCGTCGTGCCCTGGGAGACCCTGCTCGGCTCGGTGGTCCTCTACATCGGCGCGCCGCTGCTCGTCGCGCAGTGGATCCGGCGCCGGCTGCTGCGGACCGGTGGCGACGCGATGGCGCGCTTCGAGCGCGCGGCCGGCACCGCGTCCATCGTCGCGCTGCTGGCGACGCTGGTGCTGCTCTTCGGCCTGCAGGGCGACGCCGTGCTGCAGAAGCCCTTGGTGATCGCGCTGATCGCCGTGCCGATCCTGGTGCAGGTGCTCTTCACCTCGTCGCTCGCTTACGGCCTCAACCGCCTCGCGCGCGAGCCGCATGCGGTCGCCTGCCCATCGGCGCTGATCGGCGCGTCCAATTTCTTCGAGCTTGCGGTGGCCGTGGCGATCGGCCTGTTCGGGATCCAGTCAGGCGCCGCGCTGGCGACCGTGGTCGGCGTCCTCGTCGAGGTGCCGGTCATGCTGCTGGTGGTGCGCGCCGTGAACCGCTCGAAAGTCTGGTACGAGCAGGGACTGTCCCGTACCTAGGCGCCATGCGCCGGGCGCATGCTGAGCACGAACGGCTGGATGAACTTCCGGTCGAACTCGACGAAGTTCTCGATGCCGGAGGTCAGCACCGACCAAGCCAGAAGCCCCCGCTGGAACCGCACCAGATATTCGGGCCGGGTTCCGTGGTCGGGCAGCGTGAACACCGATAAGCGGTCGGTCTCGACATTGCCGACCGCCGTCGCATCCGCGGATGGACGATAGTCGACTGCCAGCGTGGCTTGGGTCGCGAGCAGCACAGCGTCACCGGCGAGCAGCTTGCGCAACCGGTCGGGGATGAGCGCGAGGCCGAGCTTGCCTTCCGAGTACGTCAAGACCTGCATGTCAGAGCGCCTCGGCCAACCGGACTTCGATCTCGATCCGGCGGTTCAGGCTGCGGCCTATGGCCGTGCCATTGCCGGCGACGGGCCGGGTATCGGCGAACCCTTGCGCCTCGATCTTTGCGGCCTCGAAGCCGCGGTTCACGACGAGCTCACGGACCACCGACACGGCGCGCGCCGCCGACAGATCCCAGTTGTCGCGGTACTTCATCGTGCTGATGGGAACGTTGTCGGTATGCCCGCCGATCACGATCCGTGCGTCCGCCGACTTCGCCACCGTGCCGATCTTCTCGATGATCCGTGCGACAAGCGGCGTCAGGGTGGCATCACCAGTGGGAAAGGCACCACCGGAGCCCACCTTCACCACGACTGCGCCGTCCTTGCGCTCGACCGCGACGAGCCCGTCGCGGATCTCGCCGGCAAACGCGGCCTCAAAGCTGCTTGCAACGGCGTCGACGCCGTCGGGACCTCTTCCATCGCCCTCACGCCCTTCGGGGGCCGACCGGCCTTGGGGGCCGGCGACCTCGACCAATGTCTTGGTCGCGCCGATCACGGCGACCTCGGTGCGCAACCGGGGCGTCAACTCGGTCAGCTTCCTGACCCCCGATGCGACCGCTTGCGCCGCCGTGAACTGCCGTATGTTCGATGCGTTGGCGTCCGGGTTGAACGCCACGATGACACGCGTCGCCGACGCCCTCACTGCGACGACCCCGGCAGCAACCTCTGCTGCGAGCGCCTGTCGGATCGTGGCGGCGTCCTGCTCCACGGAGTCCGGACCGCTGCCGTCTTGCGCCGCCGGCCGTGCCGTAGCTGTCGTCTCCGGCGTGATGTTTTCGACCAAGGCGACCGTCGATGACGGCGAGAAGTTCAGGTCGCGAACCGTGGCGCCCTGCGGCTGATCCGCGACCGGGTCCGCTCTTTGCGCGCCGAAGACGTCGTTCATGCTCCCGCTGACCTCTTTGAACTTCGGCACGCTCATCTCGGTGAAGGAGAGCATGAGCACGAAGAAAGCGAGCAGCAACGTCACCATGTCGGCGAATGTGGTCATCCAAGGCGGCGCGCCAGGTGGACTTTCGGGAAGTCTCCCCGGGCGCGGACGTCGAATGGCCGATGCGACCCTCACCGGAGCGGCGGGCGGCGTCGCCGACGGATCTTCCTCCCCGGGGCTGTGTTCGGTGACGGCGCTCATTGCGGGGACTCAAGCCATCGGGAGCTTGGCCTGCGCCGCAGGGGGCAGCAAGGCGACGATGGTTTCGCCGATCATCCGCGGGTTGTCGCCGCGGGCGATCCCCTGCAATCCGGCGAGCACCGCCTCGCGGTAGATCATCTCTTCCGCGTGGTAGATCTTCAATTTGTTGGTGATGGGACCGGCAACGACATTGGCGATCAGGGCGCCGTACAGCGTGGTGAGCAAGGCGAGCGCCATCGCGGGTCCGATCGCCTTCGGGTCGGACATGTTGCCGAGCATCTGGACGAGCCCCACCAAGGTGCCGATCATCCCCATCGCAGGCGCGACATCGACCCAACCCTGCCAAGCCGAGATCACGGCACGGTGCCGCCGGTCCATCGCATCCATCTCGGTGCGCAAGCGATCGGTGAGCGCGCCCTCGTCGTGGCCGTCCACCAACAACATCAGGCCGGACTTCAGGAAATGCTCCTCGGTCTCGGCCGCTTTGGCCTCAAGAGCGAGCATCCCCTCGCGACGAGCGAGCGTGCCGTACTCCGGCAGCACCGCGATGAGAGTGTCGAGTGTCTGGGGCTTCGGGATGAACGCCTTGACCGCACCGGCAAGGTGACTCACGAAATCCGCGAAGGTGTGCCGCGACAGGACGACCGATATCGTGCCCCCGAGGACGATCGCGAGCGACGGGCCGTCGATGAACGCACTGAGAGAGCCGCCCATCAAGATCGCCCACAGGACGACCCCGAGGGCACCGATCAAGCCGAGGATCGTTGCGATATCCATCGCTAGTTCATCTCCATGACCGGCGATGCGCCGACGCGCCGCTTTCCGTCAGTCGACAGGTTAAGGGCTTTTGTTATACTCCGGAATGGTTCTTTATTGTCCACTAGGCGGTCGATTGACGGTCTCGGGCAGGCCACCCGCCGGCCACTCCAGCCGGAAGAGTCCTTGAGGATGCACACGCGCTCGGTCACGGAGCTGATCAGGGGCATTGTCATCGTCGCCCTCGCAGTATCGATGCCGGCGCGCGCCGTCTCCCAAGAGCGTCGCATGCCGGAGGCGACGCCGATCCAACTCAAACAGTTCACGGTCCCCGATCGTGCTGCCGGCCTCGAATGGCTGCGGTGCTCGGTGGGTCAGGTCTGGAACGGCTTTACCTGCATCGGCGTGGCGCGGATGCTCACCCTGGCACAGGCGGGAGAAGCGGCCGCGATGGCGAGCCGGGAGCTCAAGGGCGCATGGCGCCTGCCGACCCTTCCGGAATTGCGACAACTCCTCTGCCTTGAATGCCCTCCGCCGAAGATCGATGGCCACCTTTTTCCGAACACGATGGCGACGGCCTATTGGACCTCGTCGGAGAACGTCTGGTCTTTTGGCCGCTACTGGAGCGTGAACTTCTATACCGGCCACTCCTTCGGCAGGAACGCACAGGACACGACCCGTCACGTCCGGCTGGTCCGTGACCTGCCGCGACCTGGTGCGTCGAACGATCCGTGAACCGCCCCGAGGCGCGTCGCTGACACGCGGGAGCGCTACTCGACCGTCACGCTCTTGGCGAGGTTGCGCGGCTGGTCGACGTCCGTGCCACGCAGGATGGCAACATGGTACGACAGCAGCTGCAACGGCAGGGTGTAGACCACCGCGGCCTGCAGGTAGCTCACATGCCGCGGCATGGTGATCACCGTGACACCCTCAGAAGGCTCGATGCCGGCATCCGGGTCGGCGAACACGATGAGCTCGCCGCCGCGCGCACGCACTTCCATCATGTTCGACTTGAGCTTCTCGAGCAGGTCGGTGTTGGGTGCGACCACCACCACGGGCATGTCGTCGTCGACCAGCGCGAGCGGTCCGTGCTTGAGCTCGCCCGCCGCATAGGCCTCGGCGTGGATGTAGGAGATCTCCTTGAGCTTGAGCGCGCCTTCCATGGCGATGGGGTGCATGGTGCCGCGACCGAGGAACAGCGCGTGGTGCTTGTCCGCGAAGCGCTTGGCGAGCTCGCGGATGACGGGGTCGAGCGCGAGCGTCTTCTCCATCATGCCGGGCAGTTCGACGAGCCGCGACACCAGGGTATGCTCGACCTCGGGGCCTGCGCCGTTGCGGCGCGCGAGCGCCACCACCAGCAGCGCGAGCGCCGTCAGCTGCGTGGTGAAGGCCTTGGTGGAGGCGACGCCGATCTCCGGACCCGCGCGCGTGAGCATCACGAGCTCGGATTCGCGCACCAAGGAGCTCTCGGGCACGTTGCAGATCGCGAGCGATGACAGGTAGCCGCCCGCCTTGGCGAGCCGCAGCGCGGCGAGCGTGTCGGCCGTCTCACCCGACTGGGAGATGGTGACGAACAGCGAGTTCTTGGGCACCACCGGCTGGCGGTAACGGTACTCGCTCGCGATCTCGACCACGCAGGGGATCTTGGCGATCTGCTCGATGAGATAGCGCGTGACGCAACCGGCGTGATAGCTCGTGCCGCAGGCGACGATGTGCACGTGCTCGACCTCGCCGAACACCTTCATCGCGGCCGGACCGAACGCCGCCTCGAGCAAGCGACCGTGGGCCACGCGCTCGGTGAGGGTGTCGGCGATCGCGCGCGGCTGCTCGTGGATCTCCTTGAGCATGAAGTGCGGATACTGGCCCTTGTCGGCGGCGTCGGCCGAGAGCTCGCTCTGGCGCACCTCGCGCGCGGCCGAGTTGCCGTCGCGGTCGAGCACGCGGATGGCGGTGCGGCGCACTTCGGCGACGTCGCCTTCCTCGAGGAACATGAAGCTGCGCGTGACCGGCAGCAGCGCCGCGACGTCCGAGGCGACGAAGTTCTCGCCCTCGCCGAGGCCGATCACCACCGGGCAGCCCTCGCGCGCGAGGATGATGCGCTCCGGGTCGGATTCGCTCACCACCGCGAGCGCATAGGCGCCCTGCAGCTCGGACACGGTCGCGCGCACCGCCTTGAAGAGGTCGCCATGGAGGCCGAGGTGCTCGTGGATGCGGTGCGCGATGACCTCGGTGTCGGTCTCGGAGGTGAAGGCGTAGCCCTTGGCCTGCAGTTCCGCACGCAGCTCGTCGTGGTTCTCGATGATGCCGTTGTGGACGATGGCGAGGCCGTCCGCCGAGATGTGCGGATGGGCGTTGCGCTCGGAGGGCACGCCGTGGGTGGCCCAGCGGGTGTGCGCGATGCCGAGGTGGCCGTGGGTCGGGGAGGCGTCCATCGCATCCTGCAGGCGCTGCACCTTGCCGACGGTGCGGACACGCTTGAGGTGGCCGGTACCGTTGACGACGGCGACGCCGGCGGAGTCGTAGCCCCGGTACTCGAGGCGGCGCAGACCCTCGACGAGCACAGGGACGATGTCACGTTGGGCGATGGCGCCGACGATGCCGCACATGAGGTGATGTTACTCCGCGAAAGGGAAAAGGCTATGCAAGAAACGTCAAGACCGACAGGACATCAAGACCGGGGCGGACCGCCCCCGCCGCCGCCCCCGCGACCACCGTTCTTCACCGGGCGTTTCCAACCCTCGATCGCCACCTGCTTGCCGCGGGCGACCGCGAGCGTGCCGGCCGGGACATCTTTGGTGATGGTGGAGCCGGCGCCGACCGTGGCACCCTCGCCGATGCTCACCGGCGCGACCAGCACGGAGTTCGAGCCGGTATGCGCGTCAGCGCCGATGGCGGTGTGGTGCTTGTTGGCGCCGTCGTAGTTGGCGACGATGGTGCCGGCGCCGATGTTGGCGCGTGCGCCCACCGTGGCATCGCCCACATACGCGAGGTGGTTGGCCTTCGAGCCCGCGCCCATGGCCGAGTTCTTGATCTCGACGAAGTTGCCGATGTGGACCTCGGGGCCGAGCGCGGCGCCCGGACGCAGCCGAGCGAACGGGCCGATGATTGCCCCGGCACCCACCGTGGCGCCCTCGATGACGCAGTATGCGTTGAGGCGCACGCCGGCTGCGATCTCGCAGTCGCGCAACACGCAGCCCGGGCCGACGACGACGCCGTCGCCGAGCACCACGCGGCCCTCGAACACGGCGTTGACGTCGATGAAGACGTCGCGGCCGACCACGATCTCGCCGCGCACATCGACACGCACTGCGTCGGCGAGCGTCGCACCCGCCAACATCAGGGCGTGGGCGCGCATACGCTGCAACGCATCCTCCGCCTCGGCGAGCTGGACCTTGTCGTTGATGCCGAGCACCTCGGCGACCGTCGGCGCCATCAGCGCAGCGACCTTCACCTTGTCCTTCACGGCCATCGCGATGATGTCGGTGAGGTAGTACTCAGCTTGGACATTGGCGTTGCGCAGCTTGCCGAGCCAGCCGCGCAGCCGCTTGACCGGCACCGCCATGATGCCGGTGTTGCCCTCGCGGATCTTGCGTTCGCGCGCGTTGGCGTCCTTCTGCTCGACGATCCGCAGCACCTTGCCGCGCGCGTCGCGCACGATGCGCCCGTAGCCTGTAGGGTCGGGCAGCTCGACGGTGAGCAGACCGAGCGACTTGGGGCCGGCGAGCGCGACCAGCGCGCGCAGGGTGTCCGGCTGCACCAGCGGCACATCGCCGTAGAGCACGAGCGCGATCTCGTCGTCGCGCAGCGTGGGCAATGCCTGCTGCACGGCGTGCCCGGTGCCTTTTTGCTCAGCCTGGAGCACCCAAGAGCTGCGCGGCGCGGCGGCGGTGAGCGCGGCATCGAGCGCGGCGCGCACCTGCTCGCCGCCGTGGCCGTACACGACATGCACCGCAGCGGGCTCGAGCGCGCGTGCCGCGGCGATGACATGGCCCAACAAAGGACGGCCGGCGAGCGGCTGCAGGACCTTGGGCAACGCGGAATTCATCCGCTTGCCTTGGCCCGCTGCGAGGATGACGATGGAGAGCGTCATGAGGACGCGCCGGGCGGTTAGCCCCGGATCTTGCGAAGCTTCTCCAGCAGCTTCAGCTGGGCGGCCGCGCGGGCCAGCTCGGCCAAGGCCTCGGCCTGCTCCAGCTGGTCGATCTTGCCCTGCAACGCCTCTTCGGCGCGTTTCTTGGCTTCGAGAGCGGCCGCCTCGTCGATGTCTTTGGCGCGCATCGCCGTGTCCGCGAGCACCGTCACTTTCTTGGGCTGCACTTCGAGCGCACCGCCACCGACGAAGAACATCAGCTCCTCGCCCAACGACGTCTGAACCCGCAACTCGCCGGACTTGATGAGCGTCAGCAGCGGCGCGTGCCGCGGCGCGATGCCGATCTCGCCCTGGATCGCCGGCACGAACACCATCTTCGCAGGGCCGGAGAAGATCTCGCCCTCGGCGCTGACGATGTCGCAATGGATGGTGCTGTCGGCGGCCATGTGCGTGTGCTCTCGGTTGCGGTGTGCGGCGGCGGCGCGTGCGTGGTCGCGCTTACTGCAGCGTCTTCGCCTTCTCGACGGCCTCGTCGATCGAGCCGACCATGTAGAAGGCCTGCTCAGGGAGGTGGTCGTACTGACCGTCGAGGATACCCTTGAAGCCGCGGATGGTGTCCTTCAGGGGGACGATCTTGCCGTCCTGGCCGGTGAACACCTTGGCGACGTTGAAGGGCTGCGAGAGGAAGCGCTGGATCTTGCGCGCGCGGAACACGGTGAGCTTGTCCTCTTCGGAGAGCTCGTCCATGCCGAGGATCGCGATGATGTCCTGCAGCTCCTTGTAGCGCTGCAGCACCTGCTGCACCGCGCGCGCGGTGTTGTAGTGCTCCTCGCCGACGACCAGCGGATCGAGCTGGCGGCTCGTCGAGTCGAGCGGGTCGACGGCGGGGTAGATGCCGAGCGCCGCGATCTGGCGCGAGAGCACGACCGTCGCATCGAGGTGGGCGAAGGTCGTGGCGGGCGACGGGTCGGTGAGGTCGTCTGCAGGGACATACACCGCCTGGATCGAGGTGATCGAGCCGGTCTTGGTGGAGGTGATGCGCTCCTGCAGCACACCCATCTCCTCGGCGAGCGTAGGCTGGTAACCCACGGCGGAGGGCATGCGGCCGAGCAGCGCCGACACTTCGGTGCCGGCGAGCGTGTAGCGGTAGATGTTGTCGACGAAGAACAGCACGTCGCGTCCCTTGCCGCCGTCCTCGCGCACCTCGTCGCGGAAGAACTCAGCCATCGTGAGACCGGTGAGCGCGACGCGCAGGCGGTTCCCCGGCGGCTCGTTCATCTGGCCGTACACCATCGCCACCTTCGAGTTCTCGAGGTTCTCGAGGTCGATGACACCCGACTCCGCCATCTCGTGGTAGAAGTCGTTGCCTTCACGGGTGCGCTCGCCGACGCCGGCGAACACCGAGAGGCCGCTGTACTGCTTGGCGATGTTGTTGATGAGCTCGAGCATGTTGACGGTCTTGCCGACACCGGCGCCGCCGAACAGGCCCACCTTGCCGCCCTTCGCGAACGGCACCAGCAGGTCGATGACCTTGATCCCCGTGACGAGGAGGTCACGGCCGCCCGCCTGTTCGTCGTAGGAGGGAGCCGGGCGGTGGATCGCCCAATGGTCCTTGGCAGCGACCGGTCCGCGGTTGTCCTGCGGCGTGCCGAGGACATCCATGATGCGGCCGAGCGTCGCCCTGCCGACGGGCACCGAGATCGGCGCACCGGTGGTCTCGACCGCGAGGCCGCGCTTCAGGCCCTCGGAGGCACCCATCGCGATGGTGCGCACGACGCCGTCGCCGAGCTGCTGCTGCACCTCGAGCGTGAGGTCCGCATCTTTGAGCTTGAGGGCCTCGTAGACCTTCGGGATCGACTCGCGCGGGAATTCCACGTCGATGACCGCGCCGATGATCTGGGTGATTTTGCCGGTTGCCATGTCGCTACCCTGTGCCTTGTATTCGTGAATGCCTTATGAACGCGCCGCGCGGCTCAGACCGCTGCGGCGCCGCCGACGATCTCCGCCAGCTCCTTGGTGATCGCCGCCTGGCGCGCCTTGTTGTAGACGAGCTGCAGGTCGCCGATGAGCTTGCCCGCGTTGTCTGACGCGGCCTTCATCGCGACCATGCGCGCAGCCATCTCGCAGGCCACGCTCTCGACTGCGCCGCGGTAGACCTGCGACTCGATGTAACGCATGAGCACGCCATCGAGGATCTCGGCCGCGCCGGGCTCGTAGATGTAGTCCCAGTGCTCCTGGAGGTCCTCGGCGTCGGTGGTCTCCACCGGCAGCAGCTGCGTCACCGTCGGCTTCTGCGTCATCGTGTTGACGAACTGCGCATTGACGATGAACAACCGGTCGATGCTGCCGTCTTGGTAGGCGTCCAGCATGACCTTGACCGAGCCGATCAGGTCCTTGACGTGCGGCTTGTCGCCGAGGCCGGTGACGCTGGCGAGGATCGGCAGGCCGAGACGGCGGAAGAAGGCGAGCCCCTTGCTGCCCAACAGGCACAGGCTGACCTGGGCACCTTTGCCCTGCCACTCCCGCATCAGCATCAGCGTGCTCTTGAACACGTTGGTGTTGAGGGCGCCGCAGAGGCCGCGGTCGCTCGAGACGACGATGATGCCGACGTTCTTGGCCTCGCGCTCCACCAGGTACGGATGTTTGTAATCCGGGTTCGCCTGGTTGAGGTGGCCGATGACGGTGCGGATCTTCTCGGCGTACGGGCGCGCCAGGCGCATGCGGTCCTGGGCGCGGCGCATCTTGCTCGCCGCGACCATCTCCATCGCCTTGGTGATCTTCTGAGTGCTCTTCACACTCGCGATCTTGGTGCGGATCTCT
>Ga0208596_1000126_pt1 | contig 25158 bp, 18 predicted proteins | sample LakMenEpi12Jul11_FD_150686 | JGI IMG/M metagenome (GOLD analysis project Ga0208596, IMG submission 150686) | Freshwater microbial communities from Lake Mendota, WI - 12JUL2011 deep hole epilimnion (SPAdes) | ecosystem: Environmental > Aquatic > Freshwater > Lake > Epilimnion/Euphotic zone ...
ATTTTAAAAGACAAAAAATAGTGATACTTTTGTAATTTTATCAACAAAAGATCACTTTTCTTTTCTTTTTTACCCCCGAGAATGAAAATGCCCTGCTTTCTAAGGGAGAATCAAAAGCCCCCTTTTCTAAGGGAGAATCAAAAGCCCCCCTTTCTAAGGGAGAATCAAAAGCCCCACTTTCTAAGGGAGAATCAAAAGCCCCACTTTCTAAGGGAGAATCAAAAGCCCCCCTTTCTAAGGGGGGTTGGGGGGTATTAAAAGCACGATAGGATTTAATAATATCTTCCGCGTTAGTTGTAGGGGGAAAAGCTAAATCATTAATGGTAAGATCAGCAAGATCATCATTTTGAGATTTTTTCTTATTTTTACCCACATTCACATCAGAACAAACTGCAATACTATGAAAATTAATATCACTTTCTGCTGTCCATTCTCTCAATGTTTGGGAAAGTAAAGAAATAGAAGGAACTAAAAAGAGAATTAAATTATTTTCTCTAGGGAAATTTTCGGCGATTTTCAAAGCAGTAAAGGTTTTACCAGTACCACAAGCCATAATTAATTTACCTCTATCTCCCGTTTGAAACCCCGTGAGGACTTTTTCTAAAGCGTCTTGTTGGTGGGTTCTAATTTGTTTTTTAGGTTTAAGTTCTAAATGATCAGGATTTTTTAAACTGAACTTATCCCAATCAATGGGACTATTTTCTAAATTATAAATAGTAGCACGAATAACAGGAATTTGTTGACCATCTAAAGCTGCTTCGGCGTTTTTACTCCACTTATTTGTAGTGGAAATTATCATCCGTTTTTTAAATAAATTTGTCCCGGAAGTGGTGAAAAATGAATCTATATCTGATTTTTCTAAAGTTTGATTTTCTCCATAACATTTACATTGAATAGCACAATAATCGCCAGTATCTCTGATTACTGCTACTAGGTCAATACCTGTATCTGGCATATTTCCCCGTTTTGGAAAATCCATCCACATCCACACTTGACTAAAACACTCTTTATAAATAGGATCAGTCTGGAGATAATTTAACATTAATCGTTCAAATTTATCTCCTAATTCCCGGGGGGAATCAGAATTTTCTCTAAATTCATTTAAGACTGAGCGAATGGTCATTTTAATTTTTCTACCAGTTTATAAATTTTATTTGTTTATGTTTTTGATGATAATTAAAATTATCATCCTGTATATCCTTAAATCCTGCTTAAGCTAATTCTGATTATATGATAACTACAGTTAAGTATATCTGTAAAGACCTGAATAGGTTAATTTGTATTAACTTTGGAGCAAAAATTATAGAATTGTATAAATTAGATAGGATAATAAGGATATCTTCCCATGTTTTCCCCTGTATAATGAAGTACACATTATATAAAAACATAAAAACTTCCAGGAATACAGGGTAGTATTACCTACCCTACCAGGTTGAAATAGATTTCTTGACCCCGATTACTTCCGTCGTTCTTGTAGTTTCAAATACACAGCCTTTAAATCAACCTGATGATGTGCCAAAGCCACAAGCGTATGATAAAATAAATCTGCAACTTCACCAGCAATTCCATCAGCATCATTATCCTTGCAGGCCATGACTACCTCCGCGCTTTCCTCACCGATCTTTTTCAGGATCTTATTATCACCACCAGCCAATAACTTACAGGTATAAGAATCTTCATGAGGATGATCCCGGCGATCGCAGATCACCGCAAACAACTGTGATAAACTATCACCTGGTGGTGGTGTAACCTTGCCATCAACCTGGTGAAAACAACTACGTTCCCCAGTATGACAAGCAACATCACCCACCTGCTCCACCCCCACCAACAAAGCATCACTATCACAGTCATAACGAATACTTTGCACCTTCTGAATATGACCAGAAGTAGCCCCCTTATGCCAAAACTCCTGACGGGAACGACTCCAAAACCAAGTTTCTCCAGTTGCTAAAGTCCTTTGTAAAGATTCCCGATTCATCCAAGCCATCATCAGCACAGTTCCATCCAAATAATCTTGGACAATTGCCGGTACTAAACCTTGGTCATCATAGCGAATTTTGTCCACAGGGATAGCAGATAGGAGGGATAGCAATTCAGGACGAGACATAGCAGTTAATTTACAATAATTAGTGGAATTAGGATACCATTTTCACCTAATCCTATACCATAGAAATTCTGAGTAACTTTTCACCCTATCTTAAGATAGAAGCTCAATTTTCATCATTACCGACTAGGAGATACCCTTGGTAAACACCTCAATTAAAACCACAAAATCACAAGAAATCTTTGCTGCTGCTCAAAAACTCATGCCCGGAGGAGTGAGTTCTCCCGTCCGCGCCTTTAAATCCGTCGGGGGACAACCCATAGTATTTGACCGCGTTAATGGCGCGTATATTTGGGATATAGACGGCAACAAATACATAGACTATGTTGGCACCTGGGGACCAGCTATCTGTGGTCATGCTCATCCAGAAGTCATCTCCGCACTGCACACAGCCCTAGATAAAGGTACTAGCTTTGGTGCTCCCTGCGTCCTCGAAAACATTTTAGCCGAAATGGTCATTGATGCTGTTCCTAGCGTCGAAATGGTGAGATTTGTCAACTCTGGAACAGAAGCTTGTATGGCCGTCTTACGCCTCATGCGAGCCTTTACAAATCGAGAAAAAGTCATCAAATTTGAAGGCTGCTATCACGGACACGCTGATATGTTCCTAGTCAAAGCCGGTTCTGGAGTAGCTACCCTAGGCTTACCCGACTCCCCAGGAGTACCTAAAGCAGTCACAGCCAGCACCTTAACCGCTCCTTTCAATGATTTAGAAGCCGTAAAAGCCTTATTTGAACAAAATCCCCAAGAAATCGCCGGTGTCATTCTCGAACCTGTAGTTGGTAATGCTGGCTTTATTACCCCTGACGCTGGGTTTCTAGAAGGACTTAGAGAACTTACCCAAGAACATGGCGCACTATTGGTATTTGATGAAGTTATGACAGGCTTCCGCATTGCCTACGGTGGTGCACAAGCAAAATTTGGCGTTACCCCTGACCTAACCACCATGGGTAAAGTCATTGGTGGTGGTTTACCTGTTGGCGCTTACGGTGGCCGCCGCGAAATCATGTCAATGGTTGCCCCCGCAGGTCCTGTTTATCAAGCCGGGACGCTTTCGGGTAATCCTTTGGCCATGACAGCGGGAATTAAAACCCTAGAACTACTCAACAAACCCGGAACTTATGAGTATTTAGAAAAAATTACCAAACAATTAGCCGATGGATTACTAAAAATCTGCGCTGATACTGGTCATGCTGCTTGTGGTGGTAATATTAGTGCCATGTTTGGATTATTCTTTACCGCTGGACCCGTGCATAACTATGAAGATGCTAAAAAAGCCGATACCGCTAAATTTGGTCGTTTTCATCACGGAATGTTAGAGCATGGTATTTATCTAGCACCATCTCAATTTGAAGCTGGTTTCACTTCCTTGGCACATACTCAAGAAGATATCGAACAGACCTTAGCCGCAGCGAAAGAGGTGCTATCTAGTCTGTAAATAGGCAGAGGGCAGGGGGCAGAGCGCGTAATTTCAGCCCTGGACCACACCCTTTGCCTTTATAGCAGTTCCTATGCTTGTGAGGTGCAAATTACTTAATCAAAAGTATAGTTATTAAATTCTCTGATATAATCGAACAAAAGCATGATTAGTCCCATTAAGTTGACAGTTCATGAGCTATTGCGTAAATCCCACCTGTTCCTCTCCTAAAAATTCAGGCTCTAGCCAAATATGTGAGGCTTGCGGCTCACAATTGATCTTGCACTGTCGCTTTCGACCTATCAAACCACTAGGTCAAGGTGGTTTTGGGGCAACATTTTTGGCAATAGAGGAAAACTTGCCTGGTAAACCTCGTTGTGTAATTAAGCAATTACGTCCAGTCAGTAAAACTCCTCACCCATTGAAAATGGCAGGGGAGCTATTTGCCAGGGAGGCAGAAACTCTAGGTAGGATCGGTAATCATCCCCAAATACCCAGACTACTGGATTATTTTGAACATAATCAGCAATTCTATTTAGTTCAAGAATATGTGAGTGGCTTAACTCTCCAACAGGAGGTAGTAAAAACCGGGGTTTATAATGAGGACAGAATCTGGAATTTTTTACGGGATATTATGCCATTGCTGCAATACATTCATGAGCAAAAGGTAATTCACCGGGATATTAAACCAGCTAATTTAATCCGTCGTTCTCAAGATAGCAAACTTGTACTTATTGATTTCGGCGCTGTCAAAAATCAAGTCAATCAAATCACCTCTGGTGAATCTAAATCCACAGCTTTAACAGCTTATGCAATTGGTACTTCTGGTTTCGCACCTCCAGAACAAATGGCCATGCGTCCCGTTTATTCTAGTGATATCTACGCAGTGGGAGTGACTTGTATTTATTTGCTGACGGCTAAAATTCCTAAGGATTTAGAATACAATCCCACCACGGGTGATATAACGTGGGAACATCTAGTTAATATTAGTGATCGTTTGACCACAGTATTAAAAAAGATGTTGGAAATGTCAGTACGCGATCGCTATCAAACAGCACAAAACGTACTGCAAGCTTTGGATATGGAGCCATATTTAGATAATTTAACTCAAGGCTTAGTATCCACACCCCCCATATCTACACCAGTACCAACGGAGAAAAATCAAGATCCTGGTGTTCATAATTATACTTCTGATAAAAATAATTCTATAACGAAAATTGCTGAATCTATTCGATCTAGAAAAGAAAAAACGGCAACGGAATTGCAACGTGGATACACTCAGAACGGAGGATCTCTATCTGAACAGCCTCCTGTCAGTAACCGAACTCATAGAAGCATCAATAATTACAGATCTCCATCTGTGCAAAAATTAGATACCAAAGGTCTATTAGTAGCCTATAACACAGGCGAACGGGATTTTTCCTGCTACAATTTTACGCTCTTGAATGTAGTTAGAGCTAATCTATCAGGAGCTAATTTTCATTCTGCTCAATTTCATAAAGCCAATTTTCAAGGAACTAATCTTCAGAATACGGATTTTGGCGGTTCAAGTTTAAAAGAAGCAAATTTCAGAGATGCGAATTTAAGCAAGGCTTATTTTAGTAATGCTGATTTAGAAGGGGCGGATTTCAGAGGTGCTGATCTTAGTCGAGCTTATATGAGTCAAGCCAATCTCCGGGGAGCTAATTTGTCTGGAGCTAATCTTACTGGTGCTAAGGTAACTGACCAGCAATTAGCTGTAGCTAAAATGAATATGTTCACAGTGCGTCCTAATGGAAAGCGGAGTTTATTTTAATACTTAACCTCCTGAAAATATTTTGTCTCAAATATAGCAGTTCCCATACTTGTAAGGTACAAAGTTTGTTAGTTTTAGCGAACAGGAAACAGGGAACAAATTGGTGTGTACTTCATTAGACTGGGAAATATACCATTTATTTTTACTATTTTACTCAAACTGTCATCTGCTAACCATCTGACTTTCTATTTTAGAATATCATTTCTAAATGTTCATATCTGCCAAAAATCTGCAATTCATTTGTTATTTTCAATGCCATAAATTGACTAAATTACCTTATTTAGTCTACATCTATATTGTCAAATTTTCCAGAATTTGTGTTTTCTACCATACCTGAATTAGAGATTAATTTTTCATCAACTAATTTTGAAACAGCACTGAAAAGGTATGCAGTTGTGCAAAACCACAAACTACAAAGTTCATTATCTTCTCAGTCTATTCTCCGATTAGCAATAGCTATTACTATGTTAGCATCTTTATCTGTGGCTAGTATTAGTGTTTTTATTGTTCTCAAATTTCGGGAAATAGATCATCAAAAGCCAGAAAATCCTGCGGTAGTAATACCAGAGATAAAAACAGTTACAGCACTGGGTAGAATTGAACCAGAAGGGGAGGTAATTAAATTATCAGCACCTATATCTGGAGAAGGAAGTCAAGTCGAAAAAATATTAGTTCAGGAGGGAGATATGGTAACAAAAGGACAGGTAATTGCTATTTTAAATAATAGAGAACGCTTGCAGGCAGAATTAACCGCAGCCAAAGCAGAAGTAAGAATAATTCAAGCTAAAATTGCCCAAATTCAAGCAGGTGCTAAACCTGGAGAAATTACGGCACAAAAAGCTATTATTGACAGATTAGCAGCCGAAAGTCAAGGTGATATTGATACTCAAAAAGCAATTTTAGAAAAATTACAAGCTGAATTACTCAATGCAAAAGCCGAAAATAAACGTTATCAGGAATTATATATAGAAGGGGCTATTTCCGCTTCTGAAAAAGATAGCAAAAACTTGAATATAGAAACTACAAAAAAAAGTCTTCAAGCAGCACAGTCACAGTTAAAAAAATTAGAATTAAGCAGTAAAGAAAAAATAAAAGAAGCTTCAGCTACACTAAACCAGATTTCTGAAGTGAGAAAAGTAGATATAGAAGTTGCAATAGCCGAATTAAATCGGGTAGATGTAAATGTGAAAAAAGCTACGATTAATCTTCAACAAGCTTATGTCAAATCTCCTCAAAATGGACAAGTATTTGAAATCTACACTCACCCAGGAGAATTAATTTCTAATAATGGTATAGCTGACATTGGTAAAACCAGTCAAATGTATGTAGTTGCTGAAGTTTACGAAAGTGATATTAATAAAATTATTCAAGGAAAACAGGTGCGGATAGTTAGTGATGTTTTTGCTCAAGAATTGCAGGGAAAAGTAGAAAGAATCGGTTTACAAGTCAGAAAGCAAAATCTCACCAATACAGATCCCTCCACCAATATTGATAATAGAATAGTAAAAGTTTATATCCGACTAAATAAGGCTTCTAGTCAGCAAGCAGCTAAATTTACTAATATGCAAGTTAAGACAATTATTAGTCTTTAGTCAGTTCAATTATCAATTATCAGTTGTCAATTATATGATTCCTATTTTTCAACAATTGCGACGAAGAATACCTTTAGGGTGGTTACAACTTACTCATGAAAAAAGTCGCTTATTGGTCGCAGTATCTGGTATTGCTTTTGCTGATGTTCTCATGTTTATGCAGTCAGGTTTTCAAACTGCTTTATATGATAGTAATACTAGATTACATCGAAGTTTACAGGCTGATATTATTCTTATTAGTCCTCAAGCCCGTAGTTTACAAAGTATGTCTATTTTCTCCCGCAGACGACTTTATCAAGCAATGGATGTTCCAGGGGTAAAATCCGCTGAACCCATGTATTGTAACCATATTATTTGGAAAAATCCCCAAACACATTTAGAAACAGGAGTTTTAATTATTGGCATTAATCCAGATAAACCAGCTTTTGATTTACCAGAAATTAATCAACAATTAGAGAAGATAAAATTAGCAAATACAGTTTTATTTGATCGATCTGCTAGGGGAGAATATCAAGAAGCAATCAAGCAAATTCAACAGGGTAAAACCGTCACAACTGAAATTAATGGCAGCACAATTACTATTAGTGGTTTATTTAAACTTGGTGCTTCCTTTGCGGCTGATGGTACTTTAATTACTAGCACTAATAACTTCTCACAAATATTTGCCAGACAGCCTACAAGTAGTGTGAGTATTGGTTTAGTTAAAATCAAACCAAATTATAAAACTGATCAAGTTGTTGCCCAATTAAAGGCTTATTTAAAAGATGATGTAAGAGTGCTAACTCATGCCGAATTTATTGAATTTGAAAATAAATTTTGGAGTAATAATTCTCCAATTGGGTTTATTTTCAATCTCGGTGTATCAATGGGATTTGTCGTTGGGGTAATTATTGTTTATCAAATTCTTTCCGCAGATGTTAATGCCCATTTGCGAGAATATGCAACTTTTAAAGCCATAGGATATCCTCATTCCTATTTACTAACTATAGTTTTTGAAGAAGCTTTAATTTTAGCAGTTTTGGGATTTTTTCCAGGAGTAGCTGTATCCTTAGGACTTTATTATATCACCCGAACAGCGACAAATTTGCCCATGTATATGACGATTATTCGTGGTATCCAAGTTCTATTTTTAACTATTATTATGTGTGCTATTTCTGGAACAATTGCTACAAGCAAACTCCAATCTGCTGACCCTGCAGATATGTTTTAAATCGGATTTGCCGAAACTGATGGCCACCGCTTAATATAAAATAGATAATATCTAAAGTCTATTTTTTCTGCATTAAATTTTATGGCTTCTAATCCCAATTCTAACAAAGGCTTTGTCTACCAAGAATTTGGTAACGGTAATTCACCCGCACTAGACCGCGCTGTAGAACGCGGAACCCCAGATTTACCCCCCAATCAGCAAAATATCAGAATCCAGGCTACTCGTGCTGGACGTAAAGGTAAAACTGTTACAGTTATTACAGGTTTTCAAACTACACCAGAAACTTTGGCTACTTTATTAAAACAGTTAAAAGCCCAATGTGGTACTGGTGGCACGGTTAAAGATCATGAAATTGAAGTTCAGGGCGACCATAAACAGAATATCTTAGAGATTTTGGTAAAATTAGGTTACAAGGCTAAAATCAGTGGTGGTTGAAGAGTAGGGTTTACCGAATCTTTTCAGGAATCATCACGACAGCCTGTGATGTTAACTCTAGGGATGTGGATTAACAAGAGGATATCATGAATATGGATCTAGTTAGAATTGTAGTAGCGATTTTTATCCCACCTTTGGGCGTGTTTTTACAAGTAGGTTTTGGTCTAGACTTTTGGATTAATGTCGTCTTAACGTTATTTGGTTATATTCCGGGAATTGTTCACGCAGTCTGGATAATTGCCAAGAAATAATCATTTCTGAGAGGTAGCTTATATTTGTCTATCTCTCTTTTTGGACTAACTTTATCTTTAGTGCTTGAGTTAATTTTGCTATTTCTAGCACTTTTTAGTAAGCCCTAAATATTTATCACAAATTTATGTAGTAAACTTGAAAATTATGAACTCTAAAGCGATCATTTTATCAGCAATTTTAGGAATTTCTACCCCTGCCATTATTGATATGGCTATTCCTAATCAAGCTATGGCTGTGCAAAAGTTTAATTATCCAAACAATACATTTAGCGACAAAGAGTGGACAGTGATTTTAAAGTTTACCAATAACTCTTATCACTACCATGGAATGCACACTAAAGGTTCTTCTATTAATTTATCTGGTGCTGTTGCTTCTGGTACTCATGAACGTCAAGTTTACACTTGGAATAATAATGGGACAAAATATCAAGTTACCTACCGACCAAATGATCCTAATTATATTCGGGTTCAGGTAATTGATAATAAAGGCAAAATCATTTTAAATCGTCTACTTCAAGCTATACCCTAAATGGTTAAACCTATGTTTTAACCATTTTTGTAAAGACGTTCCATGGAACGTCTCTACATTATTTGCTTATTCAGCCCAAGCGATTAATCTGGGTTCATAAGCACTAGAGAGGTATTGATTTCTAGGTAATACACGCAAAGATAAACCTTGCAAACCAGAAGTAGTATAAGTGATATTTGTGTTATAAACACTTAAACCTTCTGCGTCCTGTCCTTGATAATTCATCACCACAGGTACAGCATTGACAATATTACCGTTAGCATCAATAGAACCTTGATATAGTTCTACCTGTACATCATCATTACTCAAAGTTGCTAAATCAACCTTAGCTCTAACAGCTACATTTTGATTAACTTCAATATCTGATGCTGCGGATACATCAACATCCTTGATTTTGATACTAAACCATTTTTCACCTAATTTTGCCCCCCAAGCCGCTAATTCCTTAGCTGGTTCATAATTATCAACAGTGAGGGTATGATAGCGATCGCTCGCCGGGAAATAGGCTCTCACTGCATATTCTCTCACCATTCGGGCTGTATTAAAGAAAGGACAATTCAAGCGAATTGCATTTTTCATTTTTGCCACCCAAGGACGAGGTAAGCCATCACCATCACGATGATCATAGAACAAAGGAACAACTTCTTTTTCTAGTAACTCATAGAGAGCATTAGCTTCTATCTCATCTTGATAATTGGGATCTTCGTAATTCTCACCATGTCCGATAGCCCAACCAGTGCGAACATAATCCGCTTCATCCCACCAACCATCAAGAACGCTAAGATTTGGTAAGCCATTCATAGCAGCTTTCATCCCACTTGTTCCAGAAGCTTCTCTAGGACGACGGGGAGTATTTAACCAGATATCACAACCTGCTACCATTAAACGGGCGATGTGAATATCATAGTTAGGAACAAACACTACCTGTTTTTCTAAATGGTGTTCATGGATAAAGTGATTAATATCCCGAATTAATTCTTTACCAGGGATGTCTTTGGGGTGAGCCTTACCAGCAATCACAAACTGCACTTTCCGGTGCTTGTTACCGAGTAAAATTCGCTTGATTCGCTCCAAATCACGCATCCATAAAGTAGCACGTTTGTAGGTAGCAAAGCGACGAGCAAAGCCAACGGTGAGAACATTAGGATCAAGCACCTCTTGGGCTTGGGTAATATCGGAAGCAGAAGCACCGCGATCGCGTAAATGCTTAACCAAATGCTCCCGAACATATAAAACCATGTCTAAACGACAGCGTTCGTGATTCCGCCATAATTCCTCATCGGGAATTGCATCCATGCGTTCCCATAATTGACTATCTGGTGGTGCTGATGACCAATTGGGACCAAGATAGCGATCATATAACTCTTGAGTGGATTTACTCACACAACTACGGGCATGAACACCGTTGGTAATTGCAGCAATTGGCACTTCTTCCACTGGCAGTTTTTGCCACAAACCCTGGAACATTTGCCGAGAAACGACACCATGTAATTGTGCCACACCATTGGAGAATGTCGCCATTTTCAGTGCTAATATCGCCATACTGAAGGGACTAGACAAATCGCCAGTATTTTCTCGTCCTAAACCTAAAAATTGCTCTTTTGGTAAATTAAAGATATCTGCATAGTAACCCAGATAATGTAAAATCTTATCAGGAGAAAATAGGTCAATCCCTGCGGGAACTGGAGTATGAGTAGTGAAGATATTACTAGAAGATACCACCTGTCTAGCTTCTCTGTAACTCAGTCCTTTTTCTTGAATCAGAATGCGAATACGTTCTAAAGCAGAAAAAGCCGCATGACCTTCATTCATGTGGTAAGCAGTAACTTCATACCCCAAAGCTTTCAACATTTGCACCCCACCTATGCCCAGCATAATTTCCTGGTGGATACGCATATCTATATCACCACCATACAACTGATCCGTGATATCGTGGTCGTAAGCTTTATTAGGTTCGATGTTGGTATCGAGCATATACAGGGGTACAGTCCCTACTTGGACACGCCACACCCGCGCATATACCTTGCGTCCGGGATAATCTACCGCAATTTGTAGTTCTGTTCCATCGGGATTGCGCTCCAAATGCAACGGCATATTATAGAAATCATTGATAGGATAGCGTTCTTGTTGCCAACCATCAGCATTGAGATACTGGGCAAAATAGCCTTGTTGATACAGTAATCCTACTCCTACCAGAGGTAATCCCAAATCACTAGCTGATTTAAGATGATCTCCTGCGAGTACACCTAAACCACCAGAATAGACAGGTAAGCAATCTACTAACCCAAATTCAGCGGAAAAGTAGGCATAACATTCCTGATTTTGCTGAGTTCTTTGTTTATTATACCAGGTTCGCTCTTGCAAATAATCGTCTAATTGCCGCGCTGCTCGATCTACTTGTGCTAAAAAGCCCTCATCTTCCACAACTTCTAACAACCGACTTTGGCTGATAGTTCCCAGCATTAATACTGGATTATGATGGCTAGATTCCCATAAATCAGGGTCTAAACGCCGAAATAGGTCTTTGCTCTCCACATTCCAATCGAAATGGAGATTATACGCTAGTTTCCGCAGGGGTTCTAGTCTAGATGGTAATGAAGGAGATACATTAAAAGTACGAATTGGCTGCATGGTTTAGAAAAACTTTAAGTTCAGCTATGGATATTGTTTACTGTTTTTACCTAATATTACCAATTTAATGACTTTGTTAAGAATTGGTAACTATTTAATTTTTAGATATAGACATTAAACTAACAGATATGCTGAGTCTAAGGGTTTTCCTGAGTCATTGTCAAAGTTTTAGTAAAAATTAATTATCTGCTGTATGTATAGATAGAATGGCAGTGTAGCGGTATGATCTAAAATACAGGTGAAAATAGGTAAAAAGCTGTTATGAAGTCTCAAAATGAAACAAAACTGCTGGTTTTTTCTCTACTGTTTACGACGACGTTATTAGGACTTGGCTTTTTATTATGGAATCAATTTAAACTGCCTACGGATGTTTCCCAAAAATATAATATTGCCCCTGATGCTGATTCTACACTAAAGCGAATCAGTTTAGGTGAGAAAATCTTAATTACTGATCAAATCAACTCAGATAAAGAAAAAGCAGTAGAAGCCTTTGCTCAGGGTGATTTTGAGGCTGCTAAAACCAATTTTCAAGCATCTTTGCGCCAAAATCACAATGATCCAGAAAGTTTAATTTACTTACATAATTCCCTGGGCAGTAGTAGTAACTATATCAAGATTGCGGTGAGTGTGCCCATCGGAGGGAATCTAAATGTAGCCAAAGAGATTCTGCGCGGTGTGGCTCAGGCTCAAGATGAGGTAAACCGCAATGGTGGTATTAATGGTAAACTTTTACAAGTAGCGATCGCTAATGATGATAATGATCCCACCCAAGTCCAACAAATAGCGACGCATTTTGTCAAAGATTCTAGCATTCTCGCTGTAGTTGGACATAACGCCAGTAACGCTTCTATTACTGCCGCACCAATATATCAGCAAGGGGGACTAGTGATGATTTCTCCTACCAGTTTCGCTCAAAATCTCTCTGGTATTGGTAGCTATATATTTCGCACAGTCCCCAATATTAGTTCTCAGTCCGAACCCCTGGCTGTTTATACCCTCAAAACCGCCAATAAAACTAATGTTGCCTTATGTGTAGATTCTAAATCTATTGATAATCAATCTTTTAGGGATGAGTACGCCAAAAATATAGTAGCTGGTGGTGGTAAAATTAATCCCACCAAGTGCGATTTTTCCGCTGCTGATTTTAACCCAACTACAATGATTTCTCAATTAATTAGTAGTGGTGCTGATGCCTTGGTATTAGCTCCCTATATTGGTAGAATTAACCAGGCTTTAGAACTAGCAGCAGCAAATCAAGGTAAATTAGCACTGTTTGGTAGTCCGACATTATACACATTTCAAACATTAGAATCGGGGAAATCTGATATTAATGGTATGGTTCTTGCTGTACCCTGGCATCCAAAAGCCATTCTTAACAATCCTTTTGTTCAAAAAGCCACAAAACTTTGGGGGGGAAAAGTGAATTGGCGTTCAGCAACAGCTTATGATGCAACTATGTCAATCGCTAAAGGTTTACAGCAAGCTTACACCCGTGAAGCATTACAAAAAGTGCTACATAGTCCAGGTTTTTTTGTTAATGGTGCTACAGGTAAGATTGAATTTCAAGACTCTGGTGATATTAAAGGTAAAGCAATATTGGTCAAAGTGCAACCAAGTAAAAGCTTAACTGCTGGCTATGACTTTTTCCCGTTGCAATGAAGATAAATAGTGAGATGATGTTATTAACTATATCGAGAGAAAACCCAACACATAAGTATCTTACATTTAATGTTGGGTTGGACTTCGTTCTACCCAACCTACGGAACTGCTGTTCCCTATTCTCTCGCCAAAGGTACAAGATATAGGTAAGATAAATTAGTTGCTATTTACCAAACCTCCGGGAGTTAGTTCTATGTTGAGTTTAAAAATCGCTGTTTATATTGTTGTAGGCTTGTTTGTAAGCATTTTCATATTTGGGTTTTTGTCCAATGACCCAGCCCGTAACCCTGGTCGTCGGGATTCAGAATAAATATACAACAAATCACGCCTAACGGCTGGAAGGTAGAAACAGGCTAATATGTGATTTAACCTTCCGGCTATTCTTTGCTTTTTGGTCAATATGTTTCATCCTGTATTACCACCCCAGCTACCTCCAAATCTTGAATCTTTAAAACCTTTTCATCATCTTGCTTCTACTGCTGCTGTTAAGGTCAAAACTGATGAGGAAAAACTGATCATTGAGGGTCACAAGTATCAATCAAATAGCGACTTAGTTAGGAGAAATGTTTCTGAAAACAAAGGTTGCAAATTTTTACCGACCTATCCTAAAATCAACGGTGAAGTTATTAATCAAAGTCAAGTTTTATTTCCCTGTACATCAGTAGTTTTAGCTGAAACATCAACCCCTACAGTTAATTTACAGAAATCGGGGGGGAAATTTCATCTGTCTGTTGGTGAAAAGAAACCTGTTGTACCGGTAGAAAATATTATTAAATTTAAGCTAAGAAAGCCTGGAGATCAAGATTCACAACCTACTAATGTAGAATTTCCACCGTCACCCCAACTCCCAGCCCCAAAAAACACCCCACTGGGAGAACCCCGCGTGATTGAGGTAATTGCTGATCGCCAGGAGTATGATGAGCAAAGGCGTATTGTTACTGCTCAAGGAAATGTAGTTGTCAGATTTAATGAAGCCGTGATTGATGCTGATAGTTTGCACATCAATTTAGATAATTTGATTGCTGTGGGGGAAGGTAATGTAGCCTTAACTAGGGGTAATCAGGTACTTCAAGGACAACGTTTTACTTATAATTTTATTCAAGATAACGGGGAGCTAGAAAACGGTAAAGGTGAACTTTATATCCCCAGCACAGGTACAGATTTTAATTTTTCACCCACACTAGCTACAGATATTACACCCAGAACTGTCACCCGTCCTTTAAGTAATCGTGTTCGTGCTAATCAGCCGATTATCGGTGTTAACAGTCCAGGAGGAATACAATTTAATATTAGTGGTCAATCAGATGCGCGAAATCTACCTGTACCTAAATCTGGGGGTGTAGTCAAGCGTTTACGTTTTGAAGCCCAACGCATTGAATTTTATCCCCGAGGTTTTCAAGCCCAAGATGTCAGAATCACTAATGATCCGTTTTCACCTCCTGAACTAGAGGTTAGGGCTGATCAGGTGACGGTGACGCGAGAAGCACCTTTAATAGACCGGATTGTTACCCAGCGTCAACGGTTGGTTTTTGATCAAAAAGTTGTTATCCCTATTCCTGTGAATCGTCGAACTATAGATCGACGGCCACGCCAAGTAAATCCGGCTATTGTCTCTCCTGGTTTTGATAATGGTAAACGGGGTGGTTTGTATATAGAACGAACTTTTGAACCGATTAATACTGATCAAAAACGCTGGGTGATTACACCCCAGTTTTATGTACAAAAGGCTTTGGGAAATGGCGATAATGTGGCCAGTTTATTTGGTGCGAAAAGCAAGCTGAATGCTGTTCTTAGTCCCAAATCTGTTCTAGAAGGTACGGGGGAGTTAACTAGCTTTGATTTTAATCAGGTGGAAGATAGTTTACGTGGAAGTTTGCGCTTCCGCCAAGCCTGGGGTGATGTCAATCCTTATACCTTGAGCCTAGAGACTAATTACCGCGATCGCTTGTATAATGGTAGTCTTGGTTATCAAACTGTACAAAGTAGTATCGGTGGAATTATCACTTCCCCCGTTATTCCTTTAGGTAAAAGCGGTATCAATCTTAGCTATCAAGGTGGTGCTCAATATATAGACGCAAATACAGACCGTCAAGATTTACTCTCCTCGGTGCGAAAAAATGACCGCATTTCTCTAAGTCGTTTACAGGGGAGTGTGGCGTTGAGTGGTGGTATCAATTTGTGGCAAGGGACAGCGTTAGCGGCCACAGCTAGTGAGGGATTAAAATATACATCTAATCCTGTTGTTCCCTATTTGCAAGCGATCGCTGGTATTACGGGAACTACTAGCTATTATAGTAGCAGCGATAACCAAAGCACTGTCACTGGTACTATCGGGTTAGTGGGACAAATTGGTAATTTTTCTCGCCCTTACTTAGATTATACGGCCTTTAATCTTACCTACTCCCAAGGAACTAATAGCGGTTTATCACCCTTTCTCTTTGACCGTTCGGTTGATAACAAAGTTCTGAATGCAGGTATTTCTCAGCAAGTTTATGGACCATTGCAACTGGGTTTGCAAACATCCGTTAATCTAGACACAGGTAAAGCCACTAGCACTGATTATACATTAGAATACACTCGTCGCACTTATGGTATTACTTTACGTTACAATCCTGTTTTACAATTAGGCGGCTTTAGTATTCGTATTAGTGATTTTAATTGGAATGGAGGTACAGATCCATTTTCTAATGAAGAAGTTAAACCCGTGGTTGGTGGTGTAATTTATCAAGATTAGTGATAAAAAAGATACCCAATTTTTTAAAAGAAGTATCTGACCCTGGTAAATACAGCAGTTCCCGGTATTATGAAGTAGAGACATTAATAATAAAACGCTTGTGGTGCGGGCATCTTGCCCGCATAAATTGTACATAGCTCAAGCTAAACGTGCTGTTCTCCCTGTCTCTTTCCACTTACCTGGGTTTTCCGAGTGTAGTAATATAGATAACTGCCTCATCAATAGGGATACCCAGAACATCATTTACTTGATCATCAAAAAAGCCAGCGATACCACTGACCCCTAAATTTAACCGAATAGCTGCTAAATTTAGCCTTTGTCCTAAAATACCTGCATCTAAGTGTAAATAACGGTAAACACGGTCCCCATATTGGGCAATAGCATTTTTCAAATCAGCAGTATGAAATAGCACTGCACCTGCATCTCTACCTAATTCCTGACCCAAACAGAGAAAATGTAATTCTCGACGGAAATTTTTAAAGCGAATTTGCCGTAATTCTTGAGCTTTAGGTGCATAATAATAACAGCCAGGATCTAATCCTTCCACTCCAGAAACCGCAACAAATGTTTCTATTAAATTCAAGTCAAAATAATCAGGGTGAGGATCTAAATCCTGGTCAAGATAATTTTGCGGTTGATAAGTAAAATCAAGTAAAGCTTTCAGTTCATCAAAACTCAAATCATCACCAGAGTAAGCACGAGTCGAACGACGTTTCTGGATGGTATTTGCTAAATTTACTAAATTTTCTCCCCAATAAATTGGTATAGTTCGAGTTGAAAACTTTTCACAAAAAGGAAAATTATATTTATCTTCTAAAGACTTTTCTAGTTCTACAGTTTGTACATTTAACTTACCAGTAGTATTAGCTGGAATTTGGGTATTGAGATGAAAATATTTTAGCAGTTGACCGTCAGGAACAGATAGATAATTAGTTTCAGTTGTAGATGGTAAAGCAGTCCGTCCTAGTGGTAAATTTTGACGCACATCTAATAAATCTGCCAAAGCTAAAACAGCGGTTGTTCCTTCTTGTTCATGATCAATATAGAGTAACTCATTAACAGCTTCATCTGCAAAACCGCCAATTAAATGAGCATGATAATCAACAATATTACCAGCTAATTCAATATTACTTAAAAGATGTCCGGTATCCAAGAAAATTCGGCGATAAGCCCTGTCTTCATAACGCCAAGCAGAACGATAAAAAACCGCAGTCGTAATAATAGCTAATTGGGTACTTTCTAGGGAAGAATGCCAAAAACAAGCGGCTTGTAAACCTTGCCAAACATCACTTTCCCAAAAGTGCATTAAAGAATGAGTCCGAGATTGATAATTATAAAGTCCCGGTGGTAGTAATGGCGTACCGCGAGAAACTAAATATACTTCAGCCGGATATAATCCTCCCGCACTAGGCGCGGAACGCAAGTATACTGTATTACCCAAAGAAGGCATTTTTGCCGTGAGTCCATAACTGTGAAATAATAGGTGAGATAGTCGCCACCACCATTTAGCATCTTGATGATTGGTAAGCGTTTCTGCTGTTTTTTCTAGATAGGGTTTCAGGTCAATATCAGAACCAATTTTGTATTCCTTAAACGGTACTGGTTGTTTGGCCCAATCTAGATTACGACTCTTAGAAGCCAGGGTTTCTGGGTGGTACTTAGTCCGGTCGTGATAGTATTGAGCGATGGATTGCTTGATTTCTGACATAGTAATTTTAATATCCTTGTTTTTCTACTCTTAATTTTGACATTCATTAGTTCCATTAATTCGTGTTAATCAGTACAATTATCAAAATTAAAAATTCAAACTAAAAAAGTCATGTTTTCTGCTAAAATTCCCAATCACCTGTTCTGGAGAAGATTGAGCAAATGATGCCTGTACGTCAAACCCTGTTAACATCTGATATTCAACTTTCTTATTTAGAATGGAATCAAGGTCAAAAACCATTACTGTTATTACATGGTATGGCTGATCATGCCTTGGTTTGGTCTAGTTTGGGAGATTATTTAGCAGCAGATTATCATATAGTCGCGCCAGATATGCGTGGTCATGGTGAGAGTAGTAAGCCAGAACAAGATTATACTTTTGCCAGCGCGATTTGTGATTTGGAGGCATTAATGGATAAACTGGGGTGGTCTGCGGCTCATATTGTCAGCCACTCTTGGACGGGGAAATTAGCGGCTATTTGGGCGAGGGAGAACCCAGGTAGGTTAAAAAGTATCACATTAGTAGATCCCATTTTTATCTGGAAAATGCCTAGTTTTCTGAAAATCACATTCCCTTTATTGTATCGTGTCTTGCCTTTCCTGAAAAGCATGGGACCTTTTGCAAGTTATGAGGAAGCTGAACAAAAAATTAAACAACTCAGTCAATATCAAAATTGGAGTTCTTTGCAACAGGAGGTTTTTAAAGCCGCAATTGAACAAAAAACCGACGGTACTTGGGGTAGCAAATTTACCATAGCAGCCCGTGATGGCATTTTTAACGCAGTCATGGAAGTACCAGGTTTTATTCACCCAGTTGACACACCTACCCTCTTTATACAACCGGAAAAAGGTGTGAACCGCCAAAATTGGCAAATTCAACCCTACAAAACCAACCTCAAAAATTTACTTATTCGTCAAGTCCCTGGAAATCATTGGCCATTTTTAACTAACCCAATTGAATTTAATCAAACAGTCGCCGTTTTTTTAGCAGCACAAACATGAGATAATCTTAAATCTTCACCAATTACCAATTACCAATTACCAATCACCAAATTATGAGCCTTTGCATTAATCCAGTTTGTCCTCAACCCAACCACCCAGACAATGATGAAAACCGCTTTTGTCAAAGTTGTGGTTCTCAATTAGAATTAATCGGACGTTATCGAGTTTTACGTTTATTGAGTGATAAAACGGGATTTGGTAAAATTTACGAAGCCTATCAACAAGATAGTCCAAAAATTCTGAAAGTCCTCAAAGAAGAATTAACAAATGATAGTAAAGCCTTAGCACTATTTCAACAAGAAGCCAACGTTTTACAACAATTAAATCATCCTGGTATTCCGCAAACAGAAGGTTATTTTCCCTATCAAACCAGAAATAATCTCATATTGCATTGTATGGTGATGGAAAAGATTGAAGGACCTAATTTAGAACAATGGTTAAAACAACAACAAAACCGTCCTATTTCTGAAGTTCAAGCTATAGCTTGGTTAAAACAATTATTAGAAATAATAGCTTTAGTTCATGATCAAAAATATCTTCATAGAGATATTAAACCATCAAATATTATGATTCGTCCTGATGGACAATTAGTATTAATTGACTTTGGTACAGCTAGGGAAATTACCGGAACTTATCTAGTAAATGGTGGAGGAATAACAGCAATTTCATCATCAGGTTATAGTCCTCTAGAACAAATGCGCGGACAAGCTATACCTCAATCAGATTTTTTTGCATTAGGACGGACATTTGTATTTTTATTAACGGGATATCAACCCGGAGAATTATATGATCCTAATTTGGATATTTTAAAATGGCGACATCATGCAAATCACGTTTCTCCATTATTATTAGATTTAGTTGATTGGTTAATGTCTACGCAAGTAAATCAACGTCCTCATAATGTGGAAGAAATTTATAGAAGATTAGCAGAACTTGAAGATCAAATTATAGGAAATAGAGCAAACAACGTGAATATAGTAGAGGAACAAAAAACAGAATTAGTTAATCAAATAACTACTAATAATGATGTTATTCTTCCACAAGAACCACCGAAAAAATTGCCATTATTCTCGTGGTTTACAGCTTTAATAGTTTCCTTATTACTACTTTGGTGGTTAGCTTTAGGATTTAGAGATAATAAATTCGTAGCTTTACCTTCTGACTATGGACAAACACCAGTTAAAAAAGGTAAAGTTGATTATTTTCCCTATGAAGAAGGGAAAGATAGTCAAGGAAGAGTTGCAGAGTTTAATATTGCAGTTTTATCAGTAGAATATAAATGGCAATTAGGTAGCACATATCAGATTAAATATAATGATCAAACTATGACCCTTGATTCCTTAAAATCCAATTTAGAACAAGAAGGAATCCAAAAAATTATGGAAAATCCCAGCGAGATTATTTCTGTAGGAACAGCTTCTTGTGAAGGTAATATTACCGCAGAACAAAGTCGTGCTTTAGAACGTTCTCAACAAATTCAACTATTAGGAAAAAAGATATTTAGTAGTACACCCAGTGTTAAAGGATATCGGTTATTAAATTTGGGACAATTTCAGAGAAAAGATTGTCAAGCTAACCAAGACTCAACAGCCTATCAACGCAGTATTATTATTATTGGGGTGAAAAAACAAGCAGAAGGTGTAATATTAGATGAAGCTTTAAGAGATAGATTAGATAAAAAACCATTTGCAGATTTTAAATTAGATGATTATTCTCTAGGTGCAGCAGATAAATTTAAAACCATACCCAGTAATTTATAGTAGTTATTTATGGTTAAAAAGATGAAAAAATAGGCTATTTAGCAACAAAAGGTAATTAAAAAATATTAAAAGATGAAAACAAATGAACGTAAATAAATTATTTTTAACATCTATTGCGACAATAACAGCAGTATTAATATTAGGTTCAGAGGATATAATAGCTAATTCAAAAGCAAAACAGCCTGGTAATTGTCCTGGTAAAAATCCTCAATTTAGTATTGAGTTTTTTCAGACTAATAATAATGGAGAAAGATATAAAAAAGGGATTAATCATATAATTATTTTTAATCCTCAATCTCCCAAGTTAGATTTTAAGGTAAATGTGGGTTTAGATCATCAGATTTATGCTAAAGATTCTAGGGGAAGATTTCGCAGAGAATATGTACCAAAACAGTTTCGAGAAATTATCACTGATAGTAATTCTAAATTAAATGGTAAATCACCAATTGCAGCTATTAATGCTGACTATATAGATCCAAAAAATCAACCACAAGGTTTAAATATTTCTCGCGGTGTTGAGTATTCAGGAGTATTTAAAAATAGACGTTCTTCTTTTGGAATATCATCAGGAAATCCTCAACAACGAAAAGCCACTATGGGAACTGGAAGAAGAGGAGCAAATATTCTAAATTACAATATGGTGGGAGGTAATGGGAGATTTTATAATCAAGGAAAATTTAAAGATATTTGTCAAGCTTTAGGAAAATTTGCTTGTCAAGGTGCTACTAATCGTTCTTTAGTTGCTATTACTAGTAAAGGTTTTGTAATTTTCCTGGTAAATGATATAAAAGCTAATTCTCTTATTCAATTTTCTGCTAATAATAAAGAATTACTACCCAATCAATTTGATGATGTTTTAACAGGAATTGCTAAAAATAACTGTTTAGGGACAATTCAGGAAGGAATGTTATTTGATGGAGGAATGTCTCCAGGATTGTTTTATAATAATAAAGTCTATGTTGAGAATTTAGGTCCAATTGGTTCGGTATTTTTAATTTATCAAAAGTAATCAAATAACACATTTATTTACTATGTTATCAGTCAAAGATGCAGAAACGATTATTTTCAATCATGTTCGACCTTTAAATCAAGAACATGATCTTGAAGTTGTGGATTTATTAACAGCATTTCATCGCATTTTAGCAACTCCTGTAATTAGTTCTTTGGATTTTCCTCATTGGGACAATTCCGCAATGGATGGTTTTGCTGTACGTTATGAAGATGTACAAAATTCAAATTCTGAAAATCCGACAATTTTAGAAGTTGTCGAAGAGATTCCCGCAGGATATGAACCCAAAATTACTATTAAAAAAGGACAAGCAGCAAGGATTTTTACTGGTGCAATTATACCAAAAGGTGCAGATACTATAGTTATACAAGAAAAAACTAAATTTCAGAAAAACCAAGTTTTTATTTTTGCTACACCTCAACCCCAAGAATTTATCAGAAAACAAGGGGACTTTTACCAAGCAGGAACAGAACTTTTACCAGCGGGAATTTCCCTCAACCCAGCAGAAATTGCGATTTTAGCCGCAGCACAATTACCTAAAATCAGTGTTTTCCGTCGTCTACGGGTGGCGATTTTTTCTAGCGGTGATGAGTTGGTAACACCAGAACAAACCCTAGAACCTGGACAAATAGTGGATTCTAACCAATATGCTTTAGCTGCTTTGGTAAAAGAATTAGGTGCAGAAGTGTTAATGTTAGGAATTGTTAAAGATGATCAAACTGCTTTAACAGAGACTATTAATTATGCCATTAATCATGCGGATATAGTTCTTTCTTCTGGTGGAGTTTCCGTCGGTGATTATGATTATATTGATAATATCTTAGCATCACTGGGGGCAACAATCCATTTTCGCGCCGTGCAAATGCGTCCAGGAAAACCTTTAACATTTGCCACATTTCCCAATTCCCTTTACTTTGGTTTACCAGGAAATCCCGTTTCTGCATTAGTGACATTTTGGAGATTTGTGCAACCGGCAATTAAAAAACTTTCAGGAATTAAGACAGGTTGGGAAAGTAACTTTTTAAAAGTTAAATCTCATTCCGAATTAAAATCTAACGGGAAAATGGAAACTTATATTTGGGGTAAATTAAATTTAATTAATGGTATTTATGAATTTCAGCAAGCTGGTGGTAATTTAAATTCTGGGAACTTAATTAATTTATCCAAAACTAATGCTTTAGCAATTTTACGAGTTGGAAAAACCTTAGTTACTCCAGGAGAAGAAACCTTGGTTTTACAAATAGGATAATACATAATTGTCTGTTTTGATCAGAAATTTTCATAATCTGCTCCCTACAAACTATATCAAAAAATAGAGTTTAGGTAATAACCAAATTCTCTAATTGCAATCTGTATCGAGTATTAACAGTGGAAGCAAATCTATAAACGTAAAGATAGTAATTACCAGCAAGTAAGCCAGAAAGAGTAATTGTTTCTGATAGATTTCCTAGATTTGTAGAAGTTGCAATTACTTCACCTGGGTCAATTAAGCCGTTATTATTACTATCATAAATCAGCCGCATATCCGCATTATCTGTTAATTCCGTGAGATTAAAAGTGAGGTTAGTAGTTCCAGCAAAATTGAAACGGAAAAGGTCATCAATCCTACTGTCACCCACAAATCCTACGGAGGCGTTCCATGCAGCGTACCAACCCGGACTCAAGTTACCAAAATCATAAGTAACTGTTGTTAAATTATTGCCTATTGGTGGTGCTGATGCTGTCAAGTTATTGAAATTCAAATTGTACGAAGTATTGATGTGAAATCTGTTGCCAAAAGAGTCAAGATAATTGGTGGCATAAACGTCAACGTAATAAGTTCCGGCAGCTAAGTTTGAGAAATTAAAAGATTCCGATGTAGTACCAGTATTTGTGGAAGTAGCAATTACCTCACCTGCATCAATAATGCCATTACTATTAGCATCATAAATTAGTCTCATGTTCGCATCAGCAGTTAAATTATCAAGAGTTACATTCAATGTGCCGATTCCATCAAACTTAAACTTGTAAAACCGATCAGGAACTGGGCTGTAAACAATATAATTGTCTTTCCAAGTCCAAGAACTACCCGCAGCTACTGTACCAAAGTCAGTGACCGCAGTAGTCAAAGTATTCCCCGTACCACCTAGCGCGGGTAGAGAATAAGGTTGAGCTACACCATAGTTAATATTCCAACCCACATCCCTCAAAGCTGCTAAGGAAAGTTGGCTAGTAGAACCTGGTATGTACACCATGATCTCATTACCAAAAACTGCCTGATTCCAATGAGCATAGTCAGAACCAGGACCCATACCTGTCATCAGTGGTATAGCAGTTTGGATGAATGTACCCTTTAATTCTCCATAAACCCAACCTGCGTAGGTATTCGCATTGTAAGTACCAGTAGATCTATCAACAGTATTTTTAGCGAAACCCACAAGTCCCAAAATATGACCTATTTCATGGACTAATAGACTTGGGTATAGACCTGGGTTACGTTCAGAATTACTAACTATATTCAAATCATTCACAACGGCAGGGCTTAAGTAAACTTCTCCTGTATATCGACCATTCGCATCCAGTCCCGTAATTTGTCCTGTGGCATAGCCACCCCAGTTGGTTAATGAACTATCCTTAGATACATTAATAGTTAAAATCTGAGAACCATTGAAACTGCTGTAAGAAATAGCTTTTTCCCAAAAATCTGCTGCTTTGCGAATTATTGCTTGAGCAGTGGCATTCATACTGCTATCCACGTTGATTTGAATAGAGAATTTGCGATCATCACTAGCAGCAGGTGTAAAATTAGTAGCGAGATTGTAGTTAGCTATTTGGTTGTTATAACTCATTACTTGTAAATAATAAGTTCCGGGATTTAGGAAACTACGAATCGCCTCATTTCCTGTACCTCTTTCCCATTGCCAAGCTAGAATTTCACCAGTATCTATTGTACCCGTAGTAGAATTATATAATTGAGCAGTATCTATGACACCATTGTTATTTTTATCTTGAATTAAACGGACATCTGCATCTCCAGTTAATCCAGTAAGATTAGCAGTGAAAATGCCTGATTGACTAGCTGTAAAACGATAAAAATTATTAAGATCAAGATTACTTACAGAATCATAAATCGGACTAGAACCAATAACAATATTTCTGGCAGTATTCAAAGTATTATTATAACCAATAACACCATCACCATTAGCATCTATGCCAAACTTAGTTTCTTGAGTTAAAGCTTCTGAAGAATTTAATGCCCATTGTCCCTCGGAAGAAACCCAATTCCAATTACTATCTAAATGCCAAATATGCAGGAAGTTTCCATCAGTATTTTTCCAAAGAAC
>Ga0208596_1000127_pt1 | contig 25074 bp, 17 predicted proteins | sample LakMenEpi12Jul11_FD_150686 | JGI IMG/M metagenome (GOLD analysis project Ga0208596, IMG submission 150686) | Freshwater microbial communities from Lake Mendota, WI - 12JUL2011 deep hole epilimnion (SPAdes) | ecosystem: Environmental > Aquatic > Freshwater > Lake > Epilimnion/Euphotic zone ...
TCACGGCAGCCGATCGTGCCGTTCGGCAGTCGGACGGCGTCCAAGGCATTGTTGATGCGGTCGATGACGAAGTAGTTGAGGGTCTCTTCGTTCGCCTTGACCGTCGAGCGCTGGAACGACACGTCGTAGTCCCAGTTGTCGCTGAGCGCACCGCGGGCGCCGACGATGGCGCGGAACGAGGTGTTCGAGAACGACTGCTGACGACCACCGCCTTCGGTGTTGCGACGGCCGATGTACATCACGGTGCTGCCGCCCGAAGCGACGAGCGCCGGCGTACAGCCGATGGCGGCCAGCCGACCGGCCGGCAGGTAGGGGTTATCGCAGTTGATGGTCGAAGTGTCGAAGAAGATGCCGCCGGGCGCGATCTGGGCGATCGAGCGGTAGTCGGTGAACATCATCTGCGTGTAGACATCCACGCGGTCGTTGAGCTCGTAGTGACCGCTGGCGCCCGCGTTGTAGCGGGTGGCCGGACGCAGGTAGTGGTTGGTCGGACCGAAGTTGTACTGGTCGTTGGCATTGCTGAAGTTGGCCCAGTTGGCACCGTTCGCCACGAAGTTGTAGGTGGCGAAGTCGGTGAGGCGCGCCGGGGAGGCCGTGCCCGAGCCACCGCAGGAGAACGAGACCGTCGGACCGGCGTTCAGGGCGCAGGCCGAGAAGTCGCGGTCGCGCTGCAGGATCTCGTCGTTCTCCATCCAGCCTACGTAGGCGGTGAAGTTGCCGCGGCCATCTTCGGTGCTCATGCCGACGAGCAGAGAGGCTTCGCGACCGAAACCGTCGGTGACGTTGTCGTCCGGCAGGGCGAACTGCGCCGGATTGGTCGCGGCGCGGCCGGCGATCACATCACGCAGCTTGACGGCGCCGGGGCCGCCGAAGTCGTTCTTGTGCTGGTAGAAGCTGTACTGACCCGAGACCTCGACGCCCTCGAAGTTCTTCTTCGTGATGAAGTTCACGACGCCCGCGATGGCATCCGAACCGTAGATGGCGGAGGCGCCACCGGTCAGGACTTCCACGCGCTCGATGAGCTGCGAGGGGATCTGGTTGAGGTCGGCGGCCGACTGGCCGACACCGCCGTAGGGCATGCGGCGACCGTCGACGAGCACGAGGGTGCGCGAGGAGCCGAGACCGCGGAGGTCCACCGTCGCGGTGCCCGAGGCGCCGTTGGCGACCGTCGCGTTCTGCGCGGCGAAGGCCTGCGGCAGCTGGTTGATGAGGTCCTCGATGCGGGTGACGCCCTGCGCTTCGATGTCAGCGGCGGTGACCTGGGTGACCGGGCTGCTCGACTCGAGGTTGGCCTGCTTGATGCGCGAACCCGTGACGACGATGGTCTCGAGCTCGGTGGCACCGGCGGAATCCTGCGCGTGGGCGAACGGGGCGACGACCGCGGTCGAGATCGCTCCGTACATCAACGCACGACGCACGGCGAGTGCGACTGTGTGGGTGGAACTCATTAACATCCTCCTAAGGACGGACTTTCCGTCGATTTGATAACGAATACACCGCATACTTTACGACATTGTGGTTGTAACGCAATAGACTGTCGCTAAAATACAACGCCATGACGGCAGCCTTCGTCGTCAGCAGGCCCTAATTAAGGAATACCCGCAGATGTCTTCGAACGCATTTCGCGAAACCTTGGAACGGGCGCTGGCAGCCCATCGGGCTGGCCGGCTCGAGGACGCCTTGGCGGCTTATCGGGCCGCTCGTTCGATGCGGCCGGACGATCCGGAGGCGGCGAGTCTGACCGGTCTTGCGCTCGCCCAAGCGGGTCTGACGGCCGAGGCCTTGCCCTTGCTGCAACGGGCGACGGACCTCGCCCCGGCGGACCCCGGTGTCCGGTTCAACTTGGGGGAGGGGTTGCTGCACGCCGGCTCGCTGGAGCAGGCTGAGGTGGTATACCGGCAAGTCCTTGATCTCAAACCGGGTTTCGTCCCGGCTTGGTCCCGTATCGGCGATCTGGAGGCCGAGCGGGGCAACGATGCCGGCGCGGCCCATGCGTATGCCGAGGCGCTCGAGGTCGACCCGGCTGCTGTCCATCCTGCGGCGCGCCTCGCCGAACTCGCGCTGCGTCATGGCAACACCGACCAATCGATCGCCTTGCTCGAGGTCGGTCTTTCGCAGCAACCGACCAACGACCGGCTGCTGGGGGTGCTCTGCGAGGTGTTGGCGGTACGACGCGAGTGGGGGCGGCTCGGCACCACGGCGCGTGCTTGGGCAGACGCCCGTCCCGAACTGCCCGATCCATGGAAACAGCTGTCGCGAGCGGCGTTCGAGCTCGGCCGCATGACCGATGCGGTGCAGGGGTTCTCGAACTACTTGATGCGCGGTCGGCACGACGCCACCGATCTCGCGGCTTATGCGAGCCTGTGCCTTCACGCGCTCGACTTCGGAGCTGCCGAGGCGGCGCTTGTGGCTGCCGAGGAACTCGATGCCGACCATCCCGAGGTGCTGGCGCGGCGGGCGTTGCTGCATATGTACCTCGGTCGCTTCGATGCGGCCGCCGATGCGGCGCAGCGCTGTCTCGAGCGCCAGCCGGACAATGTCGCCGTCTACACCGTGCTCAGTCGCCTTCAGCAGGGCAGGTTGGACGACGCGCAGTGCGAGCGGTTGCAGGCGATCGCGTCACGGTCGGCGGCGCCGTTCGACTACCGCATCCCGGCAGCGTTCGCGATCGCACATGCTTTGGATGCGCGCGCGATGGGCAGTGTCGAGACCGAGCGCGCATCGGCGGATGTCGCGCTGGCGTTCGAGGCCTACACGCGGGCCCACGACCTCGCGCTCGCACGTGACTCCGCAGAGGGGCGCAGTTTCGATCGCGGCGGACAGTCGAGGCGCACCCAGCGCTTGCAGACACTGTTCCCGGGCGGAGGGTCGCTCGTCGCTCTGCCGCCGTCGCCGGTGCCGCGGCGACCGGTGTTCATCGTCGGCATGCCGCGCTCCGGCACGACGCTGGTCGAGGCCGTGCTCGGCGCCCATCCGCGCGTGCACGCTTGCGGCGAGCGCGGCGCGATGCAGCGGATGTTGGGCAATCTCGTGTCGCTCGCGGATGAGGGCAGTGCGCCGGATGAGGCCTTGCTCGCCAAGTGGGCGACCGGGTATCTCGCCGAGCCCGCTGCCCCGGCGGGACGCGATGTCCTCACCGACAAGCAACCGCTCAATTTCAGCGCCGTGGGCCTGATCGCACAGTTGTTCCCGGACGCCGTGATCCTGCATGTGCGTCGTGATCCGCTCGAGACCTTGCTGTCGATCTGGCGCCAAGAGTTCGCGAAGTCTTGGGCATTCACTCATCGGCTCGAGGATCTCGGCCACTACTACGGCGAGTACGCACGCTTGATGGCGCATTGGGAGCGGGTGTTGCCGGGCCGCCTCATCACGCTGCGCTACGAGGATTTCGCTGCCGACCTTTCAGTCGCCGCGCCGCGCCTGCTCGAGGCGTGTGGCTTGGACTGGGAGCCGCAGGTGCTCGGCTACGCTTCGCTCGAGCGTCCGATCGCCACCTTCAGTGCGGTCGATGCGCGTGGACCGGTCGCGGTGCGCCGCGGCCGCGCCGCACGGTATGCCGCCCATCTGGCGCCCTTGGTCGATTCGCTGCGCGCGGCGGGCGTCGATCCGACGACGGGGGAGCTCGTCGGGTAGATCAGCCGCGGTTGGTCGCGGCGTCGAGCGCTTCGGGGTCGAGGCCACCGGCTTCGAGCGCAGCCCGCAGCGGGGCGAGGTGGGCCGCGTACTGCCGCCAACGCCCGGACGAGGTCTGATAGAGCGGCCGCCGCACCTGCCAGACGCTTGCGGTGCGTACGGTACCTTCCGTGGCATGGAAGTCGAGGCATCCCTCGTGCCAGGGCAGGCCGCAGTGGTTGAGCAACGCCGCGAGCGACTCGCGCGGTGCCTGTACCAACGCATCGTAATCGAGCGTGTGCATGGCCTCACCGAACAGCCGGTCCCAGTGCGCCATCAGCCGCCGTTGCTGAAGGAGGTAGTGGGCGATGTCGAGGAGGTCGGTGGCATAGGACATGCCGTGGTCGAGGTGCAGGAACCACACCGACAAGCAGTTGTCGAGCGGCCGACGGCGCGTGTGGACGAAGCGTGCGTCGGGGAACAGCGCGCGCGCCACGCCCAAGTACAAAAAATTGTCCGGGCGCTTGTCGGTGAGCACGCCGCCTTGAGGGAATGCGGCGGTGCGCTGCGTCTCGTAACGCGCTGCGAGCGCTGCGCTGTGTGCGCCGTCGAGTGCGTCTAGCGCAGCCGGGAAGGGCGCAAGCTCGCGCCGCACCATCGACGGCAGCCAGATGAGCTCACCGCCCGCGGTGACGCCGGGATGTGCGGCGAGCATGCGCTCCGCGAGCGTCGAGCCGGAGCGGAACATGCCGCAGATGAAGAGCGGAGGCGGCGGGGCGGATGCATCGGCCGCGCGGTGTCGCAGTGCGCGCGCGAAGAACGCGCTGTCGCAGCGCCGGATGATGTCGTCGATGAAGCGCGCGTGCGCGTCGCGGTCGTAGCGTGGGGTGCCCGGCGGTGCGCTGTCGCGGCTCGCGTGGTTGGCGGCGGTGTAGGCATCCCAAGCGGCATCGTGGTCGCCGCAGGCATCGAGCGCGCGACCGAGCGCGAAACCGAGGCTCGCACGCGCGTCGGTCGGCAAGCCCCGCCGCGCCAAGGCCGAGTGCAGACGGCCGATCATCGGGTCGTCGGTGTGCACGATCTCGCAGGCATTGGCCGCGCGCGCCAAGGCCTCGGCGTGCGCGGGGTCGAGCGTCAGCACCCGTTCGTACAGCGTCCGCGCGGCGTCGCGGCGTCCGCTGTCTTCGTGCAGGTTGGCGAGGTTGAGCAGCGCCGGTACATAGTGAGGTGAGCAGCGCAGCGCGGCGTCGTACTCGCGTACGGCGTCATCCGGGCGTTGCAGATCCTCGGCGAAGATGACCCCGCGGTTCAGGTGGATCTCCTCGGGTCCGGCAGCGCCCCGCGTGAGCGCTTCGCGGTAGGCGTCGAGCGCCGCCTCGGCGCGACCGAGGTGACGGCGCCGCAAGCCGAGGTTGTACCAGCTGTCCGCGAGCTGCGGCCAGCGGCGCAGCGCGTCTTCCAGAATGCGTACGGAGTCCTCGAGACGCCCGGCGGCCGCGAGCGCGTCGGCCTCGGCGATCAGCGATTGGGCGATCAGGGTCTGTGCGGTCGGGGTCGGCTCCATACAGCTACCACGCGTTGCGCAGCTCGCGCAGCTTCCGGAACACCTGCCGCGGATCCGGGCGTGTCGGCATCTCTGGAAATCTTTGACGCAGGCGGTCCATGAGCTCCGGGCTACCGAGCCGGAAGAAGGCGTTGATGCGACGCTCGTCGCCGAGCGTGGTGACGGGGGCTGCGGCGCCGTCTTGTGCCGCGCCGTCCGCAGCCGCGCCGTTCGTGACCTGCGCGAGCAGCGCTGCAGCAGCCGTGTTGCCGGGTTCGACGTCCAGCGTGAACGCGAGGTTGCGCAGGAGATAGTCATGCCCCGGGTGCACCGCCACGGTGTCGGGCAGGTGTGCGAACTGTCCGGCGAAGGTGTCGTAGAGCAGGTCAGGATCGCCGCCGTTGTGGCAGTTGCCGGCCCCCGCGTTGAAGAGGGTATCGCCGCAGACCAGCGCCGGCTGATCGCCGTGCGCCAGCAGGCAGACATGCGCACGCGTATGGCCGGGCGTATCGAGGCATTCGAGTTCGACGCTGCGGCCGATGCGGATGATGTCGCCCTGACCCACCGCCCGGTCGAGCGCGCTCAGCTTCGGTCCCGCGCCTGCGTGCGCCAGCACTTTCGCGCCGGTGGCCGCACGCAGCGCGTCGTTGCCACCGATATGGTCGCCGTGCTCGTGGGTGTTGAGGATGTGGGTAATGGTCCAGCCGTTACGCAGGGCGGCGGCGTGCACCGACTGCCAGTCGAGGGGGTCGATCGCCATGGCCTCGCCGGTCTCGCTGCAGGCGATGAGATAGTGAAAGTTGCGCCAGGCGTTCCCCGGCCAGATGCGTTCGATGATCATCGCGGCTCCTGTTCCGGCTGTTCGCCGTGCGGTCCGTCGCCGTGTGGCGCAGCGGCGTCCGGTGCAGCGGCGTCCGATCCTTCGGCGCCGCCCACGCGCACCCCGCGCCGGCGCAGCGCCTCGCGCAGTATGTACTCCACTTGGCCGTTCACGCTGCGCAGGTCGTCCGCCGCCCAGCGCTCGAGCTCGCGCCAGAGCGCCGGATCGATCCGCATCAAGAATGACTTGCGCTCGGCCACCGCGCGTCAGCCGTAGAGCGTGCCGGTGTTGATCACGGGCTTGGCTTCCGAGTCTCCGCAGAGCACGACCATGAGGTTGCTCACCATCGCCGCCTTGCGTTCGGCGTCGAGTTCGACGACACCACGGCGCGACAGCTCCGTCAACGCCATGTCCACCATGCTGACCGCGCCCTGCACGATCATCTGGCGCGCGGCGAGCACGGCCTCGGCCTGTTGGCGTCGCAGCATCGCCTGCGCCACCTCCGGCGCATAGGCAAGGTGCGTGAGGCGCGCTTCCTCGACCACCACACCGGCGGGCGCGAGGCGGATCTGCAGTTCGGCCTGCAGCGCCTCCGACACCTCGTCCACGCCGCTGCGCAGCGTGATCTCGTGCTCCTCGCCGTGGTCGTAGGCGTACTGGCTGCCGAGATGACGTACGGCCGACTCGGATTGGATGTGCACATACTCTTCGTAGTCGTCGACGTCGAACATCGCCTGGGCGGTGTCCTGCACGCGCCAAACCACCACGGCCGCGATCTCGATCGGGTTGCCCTTCTTGTCGTTGACCTTGAGCCGCTCGCCGTTGAGGTTGCGTGAGCGCAGCGAGATCTTCATGCGCGGATTCTTCTTCGGCGTCACCGTGGTCTTGCCGCCTTCGGTGATGGTGGCGTGGACGTTGGCGCCGTTCGAGTAGAACGGGTTGCCGAAGTGGAAGCCTTCTTTGCGTACGGTGCCCTTGTAGTCGCCGAACAGCACCAGCACGCGCGCCTCGTTGGGCTGCAGCGTGAAGAAGCCGGCGAGTGAGATGAAGAACAGAACCAGCAGCACGATGCCGAGGATCGCGAGCGGCGGGGCGCCGTTTGAAGCACCGTAGATCGTGGCGGCGAGGCCTGCGACGAGCATCGCAAGGGCGACGGGCAGCATCAGCCAACCGCTGGCGACGAGGGTCTCGTGTTCGCGGCGAGCGGGGCGGGGAGTGTGATCAGTCATGAGGAGGCTCCTGTGGCAGTGCGGCAGCGGGCGGGGCGTACCACATAATACGATACTATAGTGATATCAAAAAGGAATCAAGCACCCAACCCGGGTGGACCCTGGAAGAGGAACCACCGAGCAAAAATCGCTAAGCGCGTGAATTTTCACAGGAAGTATTTCACTTGAGGCGGGTGTAGGATGAATCTGGGGGCGGAGTGCATTGGATGTCCAGTTCGAACGGAACCATGGAGTCGGTTCCGGCGTTGGAGGCTGTTGCCCCTCCGTCGGCCGTCGTCAACACCCTCACCTCGCGCGCCGCGTGGCAGCAAGCCCGTGACGCCTGCGCGCGCGACCCTGGCGGCTATCACGCCGAGCACGCGCGCCGCGATCTGCACTGGTTCGAACCGACCGTCGGGCCCCACGGCGCCTGGCTGTCTTTCGACGCCGCTGCAGCCAGTTGGCGAGGGTGGGATGCGAAGACCGGCGCGCCGGTCGCGCCCGTGCTCGCGCCGGACTACGCGCCTTGGCGCACCGCGCTCGATGCGAGCGATGCGCCCTTCTACCGCTGGTTCGACGGCGCCCTCACCAACGCCTGCTTCAATGAAATAGACCGGCATGTGCTCGCCGGGCACGGCGAGGAGACTGCGTTCTTCTTCGAGGGCGACCGCTGGGACCAATCCCTCGATGGCGGTCGCGGTGGTCCGGTAACCTCCTACGGCGTGTCGCGCCGTCGGCTGCTGCTCGAGACGGTGCGCTGCGCGCTCGTACTGCGGCGCCTCGGTCTTGCGACCGGTGACCGCGTCGCCATCAACATGCCGAACATCCCGGAGCAGCTCTACTGGACAGAAGCCTGCAAGCGGCTCGGCCTCGTCTACACGCCGGTGTTCGGCGGATTCAGCGACAAGACGCTCTCGGACCGCATCCACAACGCCGGCGCGCGCGTGGTGATCACCGCCGACGGCGGCTATCGAAATGCGCAGGTCGTGGCGTTCAAAGAAGCCTATACGGACCCTGCGCTCGATGGCTATGTGCCCGCCGAGGTCGCGGTCGAGGCTGTGGCCGGCGCGTTGACCACGCTCGGGCTCGCCCCGGCGCAGGCCGAGGCGATCCTCGCCGGCGCCCGTGCCGCCACCGCGAACGAGATCACGCTCGAGCGCTCCGATGTGATGCGCGGCGTCGGCCGCGCGCTCGAGGCGCAGGCCGGCATCGGTTCCGCCGAGGCGAGCCGCATCCGTACCGCCATCGCTTCGGCGTTGGTGACGGTGCCACCGCGCATCGACACCGTCATCGTGGTGCGCCATGCGGCGCTGCCCGGGCTGCTGTGGCGGCCTGAGCGTGACCGCTGGGGTCACGAACTCACCGACGCCGCCACCGTCGAGATCCTCGCCGCAGCGCGGGCTGCCGGTTTCGTCGTAGATTCCGAGGACGCGTTGCTCGCGTTGCCCGACGCCTCGCTGGTCGCTGCGTTGTGGGCTGCGGTGCCGCCGGAGCCGCTCGATGCGGAATTCCCGCTGTTCTTCATCTACACCTCGGGTTCGACGGGGAAGCCCAAGGGCGTGGTGCACGTGCACGGCGGCTGGGCCGCAGGTGTCGCGCACACCATGCGCGTCGCTTTCGACGCCCGTCCGGGCGATGTCATGTACGTCGTCGCCGACCCGGGCTGGATCACCGGCCAGAGCTACATGTACTGCGGTGCGCTCACCACCCGCGTGACGACCGTCATCGCCGAGGGTGCACCGGTGTTCCCCGGCGCGGGGCGCTTCGCCAGCATCATCGAGCGCTACAAGGTCAACATATTCAAGGCCGGCGTCACCTTCCTGAAGACCGTGATGACCGATCCCCAAAACGTCGAGGATGTGCGCGCCTACTCGCGCAGCTCGTTGCGCGTCGCGACCTTCTGCGCCGAGCCGACCTCGCCAGTCGTGCAACAGTTCGGCATGGACCTTGTGACACCTTGGTACATCAACGCCTATTGGGCGACCGAGCACGGCGGCATCGTCTGGACGCACCACTTCGGCAACGGCGATTTCCCGTTGCGCGCTGATGCCCACACCTACCCGCTGCCCTGGATCGCAGGCGATGTCTGGGTCGCCGACGGCGAGCCCGATGGTGCGGGCGCCGTCGTGCCGCGTGCGGTCGAGGTCGGCGAGAAGGGCGAGATCGTGATCGCTGCGCCGTTCCCTTATCTTTGCCGCACCATCTGGGGCGACGAGGGTGGATTCCGCGTCGAAGGGCGTCGAGTCGCGCGCAGCTGGCGCGGCGACTTCGAGCGCTACCGCAAGACCTACTGGACGCGCTGGCAAGGCCGGCTCGCCTACACCCAGGGCGATTTCGCCGTGAAGTATCCTGACGGCGGTTTCTCGCTGCACGGCCGCTCCGACGATGTCATCAACGTCTCCGGTCACCGCCTCGGCACCGAGGAGATCGAGGGCGCGATCCTTCGCGACAAGCAGGTCACCCCGGATTCGCCGGTCGGCAACGTGATCGTGGTCGGCGCGCCCCACGCGCAGAAGGGGCTCACGCCGCTCGCCTTCGTGCGTCCCGCGCCAGGCCGCAAGCTCGCCGCCGAGGACCGACGGCGGCTCATCGAGATCGTGCGGCAGGAGAAAGGCCAGGTCGCAGTCCCCGAAGATTTCATCGAGGTCACGCAGTTCCCGGAGACCCGCAGCGGGAAGTACATGCGCCGCATGGTGCGCGCGCTGGTCGAGGGCCAGGACGTCGGTGACACCTCGACGCTGCGCAACCCCGAATCGATCGGAGAACTGCGCCGTGCGATCGGTGAGTGGCAGGAGCGTCAGCGCGTCGCCGACGAGCAGCGCCTGTTCGAGGATTTCCGCTACTTCCGCATCCATTACCACGCGCTCGGGCCGCCGCGCCGCCGTCGCAGCGCCCGCACCCCCGACCGGATCGCCTTGGTGACGGTCACCAACCCGCCGGTCAACGCGCTCAACGAGCGCGCGCTCGACGAGCTCAACATCGTCATCGATCACGTCTCGCGGCGCGACGATGTGAAGGCTGTGGTGTTCACCGGCCAAGGCTCGGCGGCCTTCGTCGCGGGCGCCGACATTCGTCAGCTGCTCGAAGACGTGCATACGCTCGAGGAGGCGCTGCCGTTGCCGAACAACGCGCACCTCGCGTTCCGGAAGATCGAGGCGATGGACAAGCCTGCCATCGCCGCCATCAACGGCGTCGCGCTCGGCGGAGGCATGGAGTTCGCGATGGCCTGCCATGTCCGTGTGGCGGAGCCGCTCGCGAGCTTCGGACAGCCCGAGGTGAGGTTGAACCTGCTGCCGGGCTATGGTGGCACCCAAAGATTGCCGCGGCTGCTCGAAGAGTCCGGACATGCTGCGCCGCTCGCCCGCGCGCTCGAGATCATCATGGGTGGCCGTACGGTCACTGCGCAGGAGATGCTCGCCGACGGTCTGCTGGACGCTTTGGCGGGCAGCGGGACAGATGGCGGGCACGCGGGCGAGGATGTGGTGTCGCTCGCCACGCGCCTTGCTGCCGGATTCGTCGCCGCACCGTCAGGACGAAACCTCGTCGCTCGCGCGTTCGCGGCCCGAAAGGCCGCGAACATCGCCTGGCAACGACCGGGGCGCGATGCACTCGAGGCGACGCTGCAGAGACCGGAGGTGGTCGGGTTGTTCGCGCAAGCCGAGCGTGTGGGGCGCGGGCCGACCTCGGCGCGGATCCTGGACGCCGTGCGCACCGGCTGGGAGCAGGGGTTCTCGGCGGGCCTCGCGCGCGAGGCGCAGTTGTTCGCCGAGGCGGTGATCGATCCGCAGGGCGGAAAGGCCGGGATCCAGGCCTTCCTCGACAAGCGCAGCGCACCCTTGCCGGTGCGCAGTGCGACTTACCCATCGATCGATGACGAGAGCGCCATCGCGGCGATGGTGCGCCGTGGCGAACTGCTGCCGGTCGGCGCAGCGTTCTTCCCGGGGCTCACGCCGCTGCCCGTCTGGCAGTACGGTCACGCCGTCATTCGCGATCCGGCGACCGGTGCGCCGGCGCACGGCCTGCCAAAGGATTCGGAGCGCGAGATCCTCTTGCCGGTACCGCATCCGGAGCCGAACGAGGCACTGGTTTATGTGCTCGCGTCCGAGGTCAACTTCAACGATATCTGGGCGCTCACCGGTATCCCGGTGTCGCCGTTCGAGAACCACGACCTCGACCACCAGGTGACCGGTTCGGGCGGCGTCGCACTCGTGGCGGCGGTCGGCAGCGAGGTGAAGCGCGAGGGTCGCATCAAGGTGGGCGACCTTGTCACGGTCTACTCGGGCCAGAGCGATCTGCTCTCGCCGCTCGCCGCACGGGATCCGATGTACGCCGGTTTCTCCATCCAAGGCTACGAGACCGACACCGGCAGCCATCAGCAGTTCCTGGTCACACAGGGACCGCAGCTGCATCCCTTGCCGCCGGACCTCACGCTCGAAGCGGCCGGGTCCTATGTGCTCAACCTGGGCACGGTGGTGCGCGCGCTGTTCACCACGCTGCGCATCCGTTCGGGCAAGACGCTCTTCGTCGAAGGCGCGGCGACGGGCACCGGATTCGAGGCGCTCAAAAGCGGCGCACGCAACGGTCTCGCTGCGGTCGGACTCGTCTCGAGCCCGGAGCGGGCAGCGTTCATCCAGCGCCATGGCGCGACCGGTGCGCTCGATCGGCGCGATCCGCGCTGGGCAGCAGCGTTCACGCCGGTACCGGCATCACCCGAGGCGATCGCGGCCTGGGAACGCGCCGGTGAGCCGCTGCTCGCCGAGATGCGCGCGCAGACCGGCGGCCGTCTCGCGGACTACGCGGTATCGCACGCCGGACAGGAATCCTTCCCGCGCTCGTTCCAGCTGCTCGCCGAGCACGGCACGCTGACGTTCTACGGCGCGACCAGCGGCTACTGGTTCTCGTTCGCCGGCAAGCCGGGTGAAGTCCCGCCCGAGGAGATGCTGCGCCGCGCCGGCCTGCAGGCCGGTGAGGCGGTGTTGCTCTATTACGGTGTCGTACCCGGTGATGACGGCCGCACGGGCGTCGGTCACGGTGCGTTGCTCGACCCCGTGGGTCTGGAGGCCATCGAAGCGGTGCGTGCCGCCGGCGGCCGGCTCGTCGTGGCCACCCTGAGCGATGCGCAGCGCGAGTTCGTGCAGTCACTCGGGTTCGGTGACGCGGTGCGTGGCGTGGTGTCGCTCGAAGAGATCCGCCGTAAGGAAGGCGCGGACTTCGACTGGCCGGAGGCTTTGCCGGCGATGCCGGACGCCAAGCGCGAGACCGGTCGATTCAAAGAATCGGTCAGGCAGTTCCAGGACCGGACAATGAAACCGTTGGGTAGCGCGGTCGGCCGTTGGTTGCGCTCCGCCGACAATCCGCGCGGCTATCCGGACCTCGTCGTCGAGCGTGCCGGGCACGACGCGCTCGCCGCTTCGACCTCTTTGGTGAAGCCATTCACCGGACGGGTGGTGTACTGCGAGTCGATGCAGGGCCGGCGATACACGTTCTATGCACCGCAGGTCTGGATGCGGCAACGGCGCATCCTGATGCCGACGGCGACCATCGCCGGCACCCACCTCTGCAACGCCTACGAGGTCGCGCGCATGAACGACATGATCGCTGCCGGACAACTGGAGGTCAGCCCGCCGACGATGGTGCCGTGGGAGGCGCTCCCGCAGGCCCATCAATCGATGTGGGACAACACTCACGCCGGCGCCAACTATGTGGTCAACCATGCGTTGCCGCGCGCCGGTCTGCGAAGTCGTGACGAACTTTTCCAGGAATGGGGAGCCCGCCCGTGAGCCCTACCGCAAAGAAGCCCGCCGCGAAGAAGCCCGCCGCCAAGAAGCCTGCTGCCAAGAAACCTGCCGCGAAGAAGACCGCGGCCAAGCGATCGATCGCGAAATCTCCGGGCATGCCGCTGCGTCCCGGTCGGTTGCTGGGCAAGGTCGCGGTGGTCACCGGCGCTGCCGGCGGCATCGGTCAAGTGATCGCGCGCCGCTATCTCGAGGAGGGTGCCAAGGTCGTGCTCACCGGCCGCAACCGCGAGAAACTCGACGCCCTGCGCGTGTCCCTGCTCGCCGCGACGGGCGCAAGCCCCGCTGACGCGCTGACGCTTGCGTTCGACGCCGCCGATCCGGGGCAGGCGCGTTTCGGCGTCGAGGCGGTCATACGCGAGTACGGCCGCATCGATATCCTCGTCAACAATGCCGGATCCGCCGGTCCCAAGCAGCCGATCTTCGAGCAGCCGTTGACGCGCGAGGAACTCGAAGCGCAGCGCGCCGCCGGTTCCACCGACACCGAGACGGTGCGCGATGCCGCCGGTAACCTGCTTGGCCTCGCTTGGAACATGGTGCGTGCCGCGGCGCCGCATCTCGGCCGCGGATCGAGCGTCATCAACGTCTCGACCATCTTCTCGCGCACCAAGTACTACGGCCGTTCGGCCTATGTGATGCCTAAGGCTGCGCTCAGCGCGCTCTCCAAACAGCTCGCATTGCAGCTCGGTGCCAAGGGCATCCGCGTCAATACGGTGTATCCGGGCCCAATCGAAGGACCGCGCATCCGCAATGTGTTCAGCGCCATGGACAAGGTGCGCAACACGCCGCAGGGCACCACCACCAACGACTTCCTCTCGGTGATGGCGCTGTCGCGGCGCGATGAGACCTCGGGCGAGGACTACACCTTCCCGACCATCGACGATGTCGCCAACTCCATCGTGTTCCTCGGCAGCGATGAGTCGCGCGCCTTCAGCGCGCAGGGCTTCGAGGTCACCAACGGCATGCAGGTGCCGCATGAGTCGCGTTCCACCTGGGCGTCGCGTCCGGAGTTGCGCACCGTCGACGGCACCGGTTCAACGGTGCTGGTCGCGGCGGGCGACCAGGTCGCTGATGCGCTCGCCATCGCGCGTGCGCAGGCGGGCTGCGGCGCGCAGGTCATCCTCGGCCTCGGCTCCGAGGAGTCCGTCGAGGCGGCGCGTGCCGGATTGCGCGACAGCGAGGCCGATGCGCGCATCCGGCCAGAGCTCTTCGACCGTCGCCGTCCGGAGACACTCGTCAACGCGCTGCAGACCATCACCAAAGACCAGCCGCTGCACGGCGCGATCGTCCTGCCGGCCTTCGGTACCTGGCGCTTCCATGCGCCGCTCGCTGAGGCCAGCGATGCCGATGTCGACGCCTTTCTCGGCGCCGAGCTCACGGGCGGGCTGGCCGTGGCGCGCGCGCTGTCCCGTCTCTGGCGCGAGCGATCGACGCCCGATTCCTGGCTGCGGGTGATCTTCCTGTCGAACGGCTCGGATGGCGCGGGTAACGTCTACGCCGATATCCTGCGCGCTGGGCTCGAACAGCTGATCCGCGTCTGGCGCGATGAGAGCGAGGTGCAGTGGCGCGCTGGTGTGCGGCCGGTCGCCACTTGGTCGAACCAGGTCGTACGCTGGGGCAACGAGGAAGACCACAGCCTCGCCTTCGCCGCGAACCAGGGTGCACGGCTGCTCTTCACCAAGCGCCGCGTGCCGCAGATCAACCTCTATGTGCCCGCCACACTGGTCGATGCAACCGGCTCGACGCGGCCGGATTTCGGCTGGATCGAATCCTTGATGGGTCTGCACCTCGGCAAGTGCGTGTTGGTGACGGGCGGCTCCGCCGGTATCGGCGGCCAGCTCGCGCGGCTGCTCGCGGTCGCGGGTGCGCGGGTGATGCTCGCAGCGCGTCGCGCCGGGCCGCTGCATGAGCTGCGCGATGGGATCGTGCGTGAGCTCGAAGAGATCGGCTACAACCGTCCGCAGGACCGGGTGCGCCTGCTCGCCGATATCGATGTCGCCGATGAAGCCGCCCTCGGAAAGGCGGTCTCCGAGACGCTCAAGGCGTTCGGTCGCATCGACTACCTCATCAACAATGCGGGTGTCGCCGGTGCCGAGCAGATGGCGGTGGACATTCAGCCTAACGACTGGCGCAACACCTTGAACGCCAATCTGACCTCCAATTATTCCCTGATCGAGAAGGTCGTGCCGCTCATGAAGCGGCAGGGATCCGGTTACATCCTCAACGTCAGCTCCTATTTCGGCGGCGAGAAGTACATCGCGGTCCCGTATCCGAACCGCTCGGATTACGCGGTCTCCAAAGCAGGCCAACGCGCGCTGGTGGAGAACCTCGCGCGCTTCGTCGGACCCGAGATCCAGATCAATGCCATCGCGCCGGGTCCGGTCGAGGGCCAACGACTGAAGGGCAAGGATGGCAAGGCCGGACTCTTCGACCGTCGCGCCAAGCTGATCCTGGAGAACAAGCGGCTGAACCTGGTGCATGACGCTGTGTTGCGCACCCTCGCCGAGGGGGGGCTCCTCGATGACGCGCTTGCAGCGCTCGAACCGAACGATGTCGGGCTGTTGCAAGCGGCGGAGGTTCCGGCGCCGCTGCGTGCGGCGGGTGTGCGCATCCGCGGTGCGGTTCACCATCTGGAGGAGGCCACGCACTCGTCCTTGAAGCACGTGCTGACGCGACCGATGGCGATGCGTCTGATCGCACGCTTGCGCAACGGCTGCGTGTTGCTCGATCCGGAGGCGCGTGCGCGCGCCGAGGCGTGGGTCATGCGCCTGCCCGAACCTGCCGAGCCGTTCGTCGATCCCGCGCGCATCGACGAGGAGGCCGGCCGCATCCGTGACGGCGTGCTCGGCATGCTGCATCTGCATCGCATGCCGACGGAGATCGATGTCGCGCTCGCCACTGTGTTCTTCATGGCGGACCGCGCGATCTCCGGCGAGACTTTCGAACCCTCGGGCGGCCTGCAGCAGGAGCGCACGATCACCGAGCGTGAACTCTTCGGTCGGGCCAAGCCCGAGCGTGTGCGGCGCATGGAAGGCGAGACGGTCTGGTTGATCGGCGAGCACATGGTCGAGCCGCTCGCTGCCGTCGCGCGGCTGTTCCTGGCGGAAGGCCACGTCGGCAGCATCGTCACGCTCACCCGTACCACGGAGGCGGGTGAGAGGATCCGCGCCCTGCTCGGGCGCGCGCTGGGCCACGATCGCGTGTCATACCGGACCGTGGGCGATGATGGTCTGGAGGCCAGCATGGATGCGGCCTATGCAGAGGGCGGTGCGCCCGCCGCGGTCATCTCGACGCCGTTCGCACCGATCCCCCAGGCCTTGTTCGGTGTCGCCGGCAAGGACCACCTCGATGCGGCTGGATTTGCGGAACTGGTCGAGACCAATCTGACGCACCACTTCCGCGTCGCCCGCAAGGTTTCGCTCTTCAAGGGTGCACGGCTGATCCTGGTGTCGCCCGATGTGCCGGTGGGCGGCACGCTGCCACAGTTCGCCATGGCGAACTTCGTCAAGACCACGTTGCACGCCTTTACCGCGACCCTCGGTGTCGAGAACGAACGGCTGCCGACCGGGGTCCCCGTGAACCAGGTCAACCTCACACGGCGCATGCGCAGCGAAGAACCGCGCGATGCCGCCGAGCAGGCCGAGGAGTACCAACGCTTCGCACATGCGGTGCTGCTGGCTGCTGCGCCGATCGTCGAGGCACAGGAGAGCCGTTACCGCGCACGGATCTACCGCGGCCTCGCGATCACGGTCTGACGGGCCGATCGGCGGTATCATCGGCGCATGCGTTTCGAAGTCGTCCCGGTCACGCCGTTCCAGCAGAACTGCTCGGTGGTGTGGTGTGAAGCCACGCGCCGCGCGGCGGTGGTCGATCCAGGAGGCGAGATCGACCGTCTGCTCGCGGTGGTGGCGAAGCATGGGCTGATGCTCGAGAAGATCCTCATCACCCATGCCCACCTCGATCACGCGGGCGGTACCGCCGAGCTCGCCCGTCGCAGCGGTGTACCCATCGAGGGTCCGCAACAGGGCGACCAGTTCTGGATCGAGCAGATGCCGGCCCAAGCCCGGATGTTCGGCTTTCCGCCGAGCGAGGCGTTCATCCCGGACCGTTGGCTGCAGCACGGCGATCGCGTGACGGTGGGTGAACTCGAGTTCGAGGTCCTGCATTGTCCGGGGCATACGCCTGGTCATGTGGTGTTCTTCCAGCGCGAAGCGCACTACGCGATCGTCGGCGACGTCATCTTCGCCGGTTCCATCGGTCGCACGGATTTTCCGCGGGGCGATCATGCACAACTGTTGGCATCGATCCGCGAGCGTTTGTTCCCGCTCGGCGACGACATCACATTCCTGCCGGGCCATGGGCCCGAGTCGACCTTCGGCGAGGAACGTCGCCACAACCCGTTCGTCGCCGACCGCCTGTTCGCGGGCCGTTGAGCTGCATACCCTTCTGCTAGGGAGTCCCGCCATGCCGGATGCACGATCCTTGTCCAGCGTGATCGCCGCGCTCTGTCTCGCCGGCTGTGCCGCATCATCACCCGTGATGCCGGTCGAGCGTAGCGTGGTCGATGTCGTTGAACTGTCGGTGTCCGAGGCCGCTGAGCGTCTCGCCGACGGACGGATGACATCCGTCGAGCTGACACGCGCTTACCTCGCGCGCATCGCCGCGGTGGATGACGCCGGGCCGACCCTCGATGCGGTGATCGAACTCGATGCGGCCGCGTTGGCCGAGGCCGCCGAGCGCGACCGTGAGCGGGCAGCCGGTCAGATCCGCGGGCCGATGCACGGCATCCCGGTGCTCCTGAAGGACAATATCGACGTCGTCGGCCTCGTCAACTCAGCGGGATCTTTGGCGCTCGCCGAGCACCGCCCGAAGGCCGATGCGTTCCTCGTCAAACGCCTGCGGCTTGCAGGCGCAGTGATCCTCGGCAAGACGAACCTTTCGGAGTGGGCCAACTTCCGCTCCGACCACTCGATCTCCGGTTGGAGCTCCCGCGGTGGGCAGACCCGCAACCCGTACGTGCTGGACCGTAATCCTTGCGGCTCGAGTTCGGGGACGGGATCGGCGATCGCCGCGAGCCTCGCCGCCGTCGGTGTGGGTACCGAGACCGACGGCAGCATCATCTGTCCTGCTGCAGTGGCGGGACTGGTCGGACTGAAGCCCACGGTCGGCGTGGTCAGTCGCCGCGGCATCATCCCGATCTCCGTGTCGCAGGACACTGCGGGGCCCATGGGTCGCAGTGTGCGCGATGTCGCGCTGCTCATGGACGCGTTGGCGGGCGTGGACCTCGCCGATCCAGCCGGCCCGGCAGCAGAGGGACGCATCGCCGCCGACCATGGTTCGGGGCTACGGGCCGATGCGCTGCGTGGACGCCGTATCGGGGTGCTGCGTCAGGCGATGGGCTTCCATCCCGGTGTCGATGCGGCGATGGAGCGTTCGATCGAGTTGCTGCGGGCGGCAGGCGCCGAGGTGGTCGATGCCACCGTCGCGGGCTATCGCAGCTGGAGTGCCCACGAGTTCGAGGTGCTGCTGTACGAGTTCAAGCACGGGCTGGACGACTATCTGCGCGAGAGCGGCGCACCGATCCGCTCGCTCGCTGCACTCATGGATTGGAACGAGCGGCATCGGTCGACCGTGATGCCGCTCTTCGGCCAAGAGATCTTTGAGAAGGCACAGGCCAAGGGTCCGCTCACCGAACCTGCGTATCTGCAGGCCAAGGAATCCGCGCGGCGTCTCGCGGGCGAGGCGGGCTTGCTGGCGACGCTCGACGCTGCCCGGCTCGACATGATCATCGCGCCGAGCACATCACCCGCCTGGATCATCGATCCGGTGCTCGGGGATCATTTCTTGGGCGCAGGCTACGGGATGGCGGCAGTGGCAGGTACCCCGAGCCTGACGGTGCCGATGGGCGAAGTGAGCGGACTACCGGTGGGTCTGACCTTCATGGCCCGTGCCTATGCGGAGGCGGATCTGCTCGCGTGGGGCTACGCCTTCGAGCAGGCGTCCCGTTCGCGCCGTGCCCCGACCTATCGATCCACTGTACCCCTCGGTCAGGGGCCGTAGATCTGCGGGCCGGTGCCGGGCAGCGGCGGGGTCGGTAGCTGTGTGGTCGGGATGTAGTGATCGAGCAGCAACGCCGCGAACAGCCACATCAGGTACGAGATCGAATAGCGGAACACCTGCATCGGCAGTTCGGCACGGTCGGTGAACTTGAGCGCGAACGCGAAGTAGAGGAAGCGCGCGTTCAGGACCAGCGCTGCGGCGAGATAGACGAGCCCGCTCATGTGCGTCACCCAAGGCATGAGCGTCACCAGCACCAGCAACACCGTGTAGAGCAGCACTTGCAGACGGGTGTAGGGCACGCCGTGGGTCACCGGCAGCATCGGGATGCCGGCGCGCGCGTACTCGTCCTTGCGGGCGATGGCGAGCGCCCAGAAATGCGGGGGTGTCCAGATGAAGATGATGAGGAACAACAGCAGCGCGTTCGGTTCGATGGAGTTGGTGACCGCCGCCCAGCCGAGCACCGGGGGTGCTGCACCCGCAGCGCCGCCGATCACGATGTTCTGCGAGGTCGCGCGCTTGAGGAACACGGTATAGACGACGGCATAGCCGATCAGTGAGGCGAAGGTCAGCACCGCGGTGAGCGGGTTGACGAGCCACCACAGCACCAGCATGGACACCACGCCGAGCACGCCGGCGAACATCAGCGCTTGGTACGCCTCGAGACCGCCGGTCGGCAACGGCCGGCCACGGGTGCGCGACATCTGTTCGTCGATCTTGCGGTCGAGCACGTGGTTGATGGTCGCTGCGCAACCCGCGGCGAGCGCGATGCCGAGATTGCCCCACACCAATGCTGCGAACGGGGGCCAACCCGGGCTCGCAAGCAGCGTACCGACGATCGCCGTGAAGACGATGAGCGCGACGACTTTGGGTTTGGTCAGTTCGAGGTAGAGCCGCCAGCGTGCCGGTCCGCGGCCGCTGACCGGTTCGGCCGCGGCTGCAGTGGGTCGCGGCAGAGGGTGGTCATCGTCGGTCATCGGTCATGCCTCGCGCAGTCGGCGGTTGAGCACCAGCATCGCGAGCAACAGCAGCGCGGCACCCGCGTTGTGTGCGGTGGCGAGCCACAGCGGGAAAGCCTTGAGGATCATGGCGAAGGCGATCCATAGTTGCAGCGACAAGGCACCCACGACCCAATATCCGGCGTTGCGCACCAGCGTCGTCGGTGCGCGGCGGATCGCGAGCCATGCCGCGAACAGCACGGCGAGGGTCGCGATGATCGCGCCCAAGCGGTGCGTGAAGTGGATCGCGACGCGTGCGGGATGCTCGAGCACGCCGCCCGTGTAGTTGATGTCGAGGCCGCGCCAGAGCACGAACGCGTCCTTGTAATCCATGCTCTCCGGCCACCATTGGCCTTGGCAGGTCGGCAGGTCCGGACAGGCGACAGCCGCATAGTTGGTGCTGGTCCAGCCGCCGAGCAAAGTCTGTAGACCGACCACGACGGTGGCGACTATGGCCGCGGTACGCGCGCGATCGAGCGCGGCGATGCGCGTCGCGCCTGCGACAGGCTGCACGATACGGGTGGTGCGGCGCATCGAAAGCCAGAGCCAGAACAGCAGTGTCAGCGTCGTGAGCCCGCCAGCCAGATGCAGCACGACCACCAAGGGCTTGACCAGCCACCAGACCGTGAACGCACCGAGCATCCCTTGGAAGATCACGGTGGCGAGCAGCACGACGGCATAGACCACGCTCATCGGCTTTTCGCGGCGGTACGCGATGGCGATCGCGGTGATCAGCACGATGAGCAGGCCGAGCCCGGTCGCGGCGTAGCGGTGGATCATCTCGCGCCAGGCTTTGCCGGAGTCGTATTCCCAACCGGGCGAGAAGGATTCGATCTTGCCGTCGTTCTTCTCGGCGCCCGCCGGCGTGACATGGCCATAGCAGCCCGGCCAGTCGGGACAACCGAGACCGGCATCGGTGAGCCGCACCCAAGCGCCGAGGATGATGACCGTGAGGCACAGCAGCACGCTGCCGAAGGCGAGGCGACGCAAGGCCACAGCGCCAGCCGGCGGCATGGAAGCGGAGAGTACGGTCTGGGGGCGGAGATCTGTCATGGCGTTCAACCGATGTGTGAGAGCTTCAGCAGCTTCTCGAGATCGGACTTCAATCCCTTCGGGTTCTGTTGTAGGTCGAAGCGCATCATGAGGTTACCGAGCGGGTCGATGATGAACACATGCGGCACGCCTGCGTCGCGTGGAAACCCCGCGATCCATGCCTGGTCGGCAGAGCGGGTGGCAGGTGGAGCGAGCACTTTCAAGCCGGGATGTTCGCTCTCGAGGAATGTCCGGTCGCAGCAGCCGGTCTCCGCGACGAACACGCGCTGAACGCGGTCCATGTCCTCGGCGAGCAGCAGCCGCGTCTGGCGCAAGGTCCAGAGCGCCTTGCGGCACTGCGGGGTCGCGCAGGCGCCGTCGTCGATGTAGAGCAGCGTCCATTTGCCGCGCAACAGCGAGGGCGGCGTGGGCGCGCCATCGAGCTGCACCAGCGGCGCGTCGGTCAAGAGTCTCGCCGGGAGGATCAGCTCGCCGTGGTTGGTGTTGCCGGCCGGGCGCCAGCCGCCCGAGTAGTAGAGCCAGAATGCGCCGAGCACGGGCAGGAAGAAGAGCGCGGCCAGGCCGAGCAACGCGGCGCGGCCCGAGGGCGGGCGATCTTCGGGCAGGTTCCGGGGTTCTCCGTCCGTCGTCATGCGTCATCCCTTCTCTTCGTGTTCAAGACCACGTACAGCACCAGCAGCAACACACCGAAACTCCACCACTGCAGGGCGTAGCCGTAGTGCATCTCCGGCCCTCTTGCGAAGGGCCGCCAATCGCGCCGATATCCGACCGGTTCCGTCGCATCCATCAGCAGTACCTGCGGTTCCAACCGCGACCCCGCCGCCGCCTCGAGTTCCGTCAACGACGGAAAGCTCGTCACGCGCGGCCAGTCGCCGGTCAGTGCCGGCGCGGACCGGCCGCTCGCGAGTCCCGCCGTCGGCAGTTCATCGAGCCGCCCTCGCACCGTCACCGGGTCCGTGGGCAGTCCGTTCGCCACTTGCGGTAACTGGTCGCGTCGCCCGTTGAACGGCAGCCAACCGCGGTTGACCAAGATCCGGCGACCGTCCTCGAGCCGCAAGGGCGTCAGCACTTCGTAGCCCGCGCGCCCGTCGCGCGTGCGGTTGTCGAGCAGGAACTGCCTGTCGGCCACCCACTCGCCGCGTACGCGGACCTGCGCGAAGCGCGGTAGGTCGGCGGTGCCTTGCGAGCCGAGTTCCGTCACGGCGTCTCCGCCGTGAGCGAACTGCGAGGCCATCGCGTCCTTGCCCACAGCCCGTTCCCATTGCCAACGACCGAGCGCGATGAACGCGAGCAGCGCAGCGGCCGTGAGCAGGGTCATCGGCCAAGAAGGTGAGAACTCCCTCAGGCCGATGGCGATGCGCACAGCCACAGGCTTATGATACTCGCAACATGGACATCTTTCGGACCCTCGTCGCCGTCGTCATGATCGGCATCGTGCTGAGCCTCGGCTCGGCCTTGTTCCACCTGATGACCGACAAGGGCGACTCCAAAAAGATGGTCCGCGCGCTCACGTGGCGCGTCGGGTTCTCGGTGGCGCTGTTCCTGTTGCTGATGGCCGCTTGGGCGGCCGGGCTGATCCAGCCGCTCGGCGCAGGGCGCTGAGCGGCGCCCGACTCCGACGCCGTCAGACCCAGTAGACGAACACGAACAGTCCGAGCCAGACCACATCCACGAAGTGCCAGTACCAAGCCACGGCTTCGAAGCCGAAGTGGCGCTGGGGCGTGAAGTGCCCCTTCATGGTGCGGAACCAGATCACGAGCAGCATGATCGCACCGAGCGTCACGTGCAGGCCGTGGAAGCCCGTCAGCATGAAGAAGGTCGAACCGTAGATGCCGGTGGAGAGCTGCAGCCCGAGGTCGTTATAGGCGTGGGAGTATTCCCACATCTGCAGACCCAGGAAGAGGAAGCCGAGCAGGAAGGTGACGGCGAGGAAGATGTTGAGGACGCGGCGATTGCCGTCCTTCAATGCATGGTGGGCGATGGTGAGCGTCACGCCTGAGAGCAGCAGGATGGCGGTGTTGATCGCCGGCAGGCCGAAGGCCGGTATGGTCTCGAAGCTGCCGTCGTCGCGCGGACCGAGGGCCTGCGGTCCGTTGGTCGGCCACCCGGCGTCGTAGGCACCCTGCCAGAGCAGCAGGTTGTTGAAGATCTTGACCCCCTCGCCGCCGGCCCAAGGCACGGACAGATGGCGGGCGTAGAACAGCGCGCCGAAGAACGCCGCGAAGAACATCACCTCAGAGATGATGAACCACATCATCCCCATGCGGAACGACTTGTCGACCTGCATGTTGTACACGCCCTTCTGGTGCTCGTCGATGACGACGGCGAACCAGCCGACGAACAAGCCGATCAACATCAGTGCACCGATCGCGAAGACCCAAGGACCGTACCATTCGTTGAGCCAGCCGCAGAGGCCGAACATGAGCACGAACAGCGTCGCGGAGCCGTAGATCGGCCACGGACTCTCGTGCGGGACGTAGTACTTGTCGGAGGAATGGGCGGAAGCGTGGGCGTTGGCCATGGTGTCAATCCTTCAGCGCGGCGACCCGCGTCGAGTTGTCGTAGAAAACGTAGGAAAGCGTGATGCGATCGATGCTCTTGGGCAGGTTCGGGTCGACGACGAAGCGAACGGGCAACACACGCTCCTCGTCCTTGGCGAAATCCTGCGGCACGAAACAGAAGCACTCGGTCTTGCGGAAGAACGCCGTCGCCTTGCCGGGTGCGACGTTCGGGATCGCATTGGCGACGGTATCGCGGCCGGTGAGGTTGTGGGCGATGTAGTCGATCTCGTAGAGGCGGCCCGGGTGGACCTTCATCTCTGCGATGAGCGGGCGGAATTCCCAATTGCCGACCGAGGGCAGATCGGCCACGAACTCTACGGTGACGAGCCGCGAATCGTCGGTCGCGGGTGCTTCGGCAGGATCGATGATCGAAGCGCGCAGCAGGTCTTTCGGATTGCCGACGCCCGTGATGTCGCAGAGCACTTCGTAGAGCGGGACCAGCGCGAAGCCGAAGCCGAAGGCGCCTAGCGCGAACCCGATCAGTTTCAGCATCAGGCGCGAGTTCGCCCGCTCGCGGGTCGAACCCGCGGGCGTCTCCGGCGTCGGGCTGTGCTGCGGGGCGTCCATGTCAGCCGCGCAACCCCAGCACCGCCATCAGGATGAACGCCGCGTAGAACGCGAACGCCACCAATCCGAGCAGGATGGCGCTGCGCTTCACGCGACGGGCGCGTTCGGCATCCATGGTCATCAGTGCATCGCGCCCTTGGTGATGACCTCACGCGGCGGCGGCGTGTCCCAGCTGTGGTACGGCGCCGGGGTCGGCAGTTCCCACTCGAGACCGTGGGCCCCTTCCCAGGGGCGCTGCGGGGCCTTCTCGCCCGAGCGCACGGCGCTCCAGATGACGTAGACGAACAGCAGCTGCGAGAAGCCGAAGATGAAGGCGCCCACCGAGGACACCATGTTCCAGTCGGCGAACTGGGTCGCGTAGTCCGGGATGCGGCGCGGCATGCCGGCGAGACCGAGGAAGTGCTGCGGGAAGAACAGCACGTTCACGCCGATGGTCGACAGCCAGAAGTGCAGCTTGCCGATCTTCTCGTTGTACATGCGGCCCGACCACTTCGGCAGCCAGTAGTAGACGCCCGCCATGATGGCGAACACCGAGCCCGGCACCAGCACATAGTGGAAGTGCGCGACGACGAAATAGGTGTCGTGGTACTGGAAGTCGGCCGGCACGATGGCGAGCATCAGCCCCGAGAAACCGCCCAAGGTGAACAGGAACAGGAACGCGATCGAGAACAACATCGGTGTCTCGAAGCTGATCGATCCTTTCCACATGGTGGCGCACCAGTTGAAGACCTTCACACCCGTCGGTACGGCGATCAGCATCGTCGAGAGCATGAAGAACAGCTGGCCGGCGAGCGGCATGCCCACGGTGAACATGTGGTGCGCCCAGACGATGAACGACAGGAACGCGATCGAGGCCGAGG